>Ga0209018_1000139_pt1 | contig 68006 bp, 58 predicted proteins | sample YNPBryBLVA2012_FD_185814 | JGI IMG/M metagenome (GOLD analysis project Ga0209018, IMG submission 185814) | Anoxygenic and chlorotrophic microbial mat microbial communities from Yellowstone National Park, USA - YNP Bryant BLVA 2012 (SPAdes)... ...
CTTCCAATCCCCGCGGCAGGCTCGTCAGAGGCTGTTTGCCCTCGAGGCTGCTGCATGACGATAATCAAAAAAACTGTCCAAGAAATCGGGTGCGGTACAGTTCCTCCCCACCCTCGGCGCTGTGGACGTTGCCGGGCCGCAACTTGGCCGCCAGACAATCCCCCTCCCGGTGGAACAGCAGCAGCGGATGATAGCATCTGCATTCGGAATGTCCGTTGTAAGCGCTCCGCTCCTGCTCCCCGTAAACAGGAATCTCAGTGGAATCCATGTCCAGCACCACTCGCTGGGGTGAATCCATGGCTTCTACCCTGCCGATCAGTTCCCGGTTGATCCGCGCTAAGGCGGCGAAGTTCCCCTCTTCGGCCAGCCTCTCGGTCTCGAAGGACTGCAACCGCGAAGTCAGCGCCGCGCCAGGCTCGGGAGATCTTCTCCGAGCCGATCAGCCGTAAGGTCGGATCTTGGCTCAGCCGCTTGGCGTCATGGACCTCCTCGTAACCGGCCAGGCGACCGTAGACGGACTGCCGAAACAGATCGGCCGGCGGAAACTGGGTGTTCTTGCCGCGGCGCGGGTCGCGCAAAGGCTGTTCGACGAGCTCTCCCGAGCCGAGCCGTTCGTCCAACTCCCGCACCAGAATCAGGCCCCCGTCGGAGGTGACCCGCGATCCTTGGAAATCGTTCTTCAAAGCGGCGTTGAAGGAAAGCTGAAACGGCTGATTCTGTTTCTCACCCCTTGGGTTTCGCCCTCCAGAAGGGGTTGATCAGGCTGGAACCCGCATGAATAAGGACGTTGGCGAACCTACAAAGTTGCACCCAAATGTTTAAAACGGAAATCCGGGTTCACTACCAGGATCATCACCGGTACGGCGCCGCCCTTCGGAATGATCTTTTCCACGCTGTACATCGAATCCAGCAGCTTTGGGTGCGCCGCCGCCCCCGTCGCCTCGACCACCCTCATATTGCCGCCCCGTATGCTCTGGGGCACGTAGGACTCAACCACCGCCACGTGTCCGGGGCTCGTCAGGGGGGCATTGCCCGCCATCCAAACGAGGAGGTCGCCTTGCCTCACATTGGAAGCATCGTTCACGGCCTTGGAGGGCTGGTAGTAGGATGCTGCACCAGTGTTCACCTTCGTCGCATAGCAGTTCGGGAGCTTTCCGCACGCGATCAGGTAGTTCGTGACGAAGCCTGAGCAGTCGATGCCCAAATGGTTATCGCAGAAGTCTTGCAGCGTAGCCTGATTGGGGTTCTTGATCTTCTTCGCCCGCACCGCCCCCGGAGCACCCCGCGAGCCACAACGCGCCTGCGAACGTAGCAAAACCCCCTGCCCGCATTCCGCTCCTCCGTCAGACCGGCCCTGCGCCGATCCGTAACCAGACAATACATTCAGGATTACTCGGGAGTCAATGGCCGAATTGGGTCATCGCGCCGGCTTCCGGCCGGCTCAGCCGGATGGCCCGCCATAGCAGCGAAACCGGCTCGGTCTCCCCCCGGGAACTGAGCCGCCGTTCGGTTACCTCCTTTGTGACCCAACGGGTGGCTGTTCGGTTGCCGGCTCGGGTGACTCGACACGGCGCGCCGTAGAACACGCAGGGTTGCAATCGAAACGGGGCGCCTTCCCCCGGGTCCCAACCGCGCCATAATCTAGCTATGAGTTACACCAGACGAGACGTGGGGAAGATTGCCCTGGCCGGCCTCCCCGGCGCCCTCCGGGCGGCCAGGCCCGACTCGGTGTTCGGCGGGGTCTGGATCGGCATCATCACCTACAGCTTCCGCGCCCTGCCGGGCAGCGCCGAACAGGTGCTCAGCTATTGCGTCGAGTGCGGCATCAGCGGGGTCGAGTTGATGAGCAACGTGGCCGAGAGTTACGCGGGCGCGCCCTTGCCTGCCGGGCGGGGATTCTTGCCCGGCGGTCCCGGGGGCCCGGGCGGAACTGGAGCGGCCGGCGGTGCGGCCGCGGCCGGGCGCGGCCCGGGTCCGGTTCGAGCGCCGCTCAGCCCGGAGCAGCGGGAAGCTTTCAAGAAGGCCGCCGAGGAGCTCAGGAACTGGCGCCTGTCGGCCCCCATGGAGAAATACAGGGCCCTGCGGAAGATGTACGAGGACGCCGGCGTGAGGATCTATGCCTTCAAGCTGCCGCCCACCCTGGCCATGTCGGAGCAGGAGTATGCCTACATCTGGAATGTGGCCGAGACCCTGGGCGCCGATCACATCACCATGGAGCTGCCCGCCGAGGACGCGCTGCTCCAGCGGGTGGCCGACTACGCCGCGCGCCGCAAGCTGCGCATCGCCTTCCACACCCACGGCCAGGGAGGGGATTCCGGTTTCGCCAAGGCTCTGGCCGCTTCCGATTACACCGCGCTGAACTTCGACGTGGGCCATTACTACGGCGTCACCGGGCAGTCGCCCATTCCCGTGATCGAGCGCTATCACGACCGGATCGCCAGCCTGCACCTGAAGGATCGCAAGGGGCCGAGCGCGGCGCCGGGCCCAGCCGGCCCCATGGCGGGCGGCCCCAACCTGCCCTGGGGGCAGGGCGAAACGCCGCTCAAGGAAATCCTCCAGCTCATGAAGCGGCGCCGGTCCCGCTTCCCGGCCAGCATCGAGTACGAGTACCCGACCCCCGAAGGCTCCGACGTGCTAACCGAGATCAAGAAGTGCGTCCAGTTCTGCCGCCGGGCGCTCGCCTGATCCGGGGCTCAGAGCGGCGCCGCTGAGCGGAATCCGGCCGAGGGCGCCCTTCAGAACAGCAGCTTGGCCACCAGGATGATCTCCCGCGCCTCGGAGTTGGGCGAGGGATTCAGGAAGCCGAAGCGGGCATTGGTCACGTCGGCGCTCTGGAGCCGGCTGAACCAGGGGTAATTGAAGGCGTTCTGGGCGTCGGCCCGCAACTGCAAGCGCAGCCGCTCGCGGATGGGGAACTCCTTGGCGATCGAGATCTCCCAAATGTTCAGGGCCTTGCTGCGCACGTCCGGGAAGCGGGTGGGGAAGTCCCTCAGGGTGTAGGGCGCTTGAGCGCGATTGGGGAACAGGGAGGTGTCGAAGAAGACGTCGAAGACCGGATCGAACTGGCTGCGGCCCTTCTGGCGAGCGAGCGCGTCGCGCTGGGCGTGAGTGAATTTGGCGCTGCGCGCCTCCAGGGGCGCGGCGTTGGGGAAAGAGAAAGGCAAGCCGGAACGCAGGGTGTACTGGAGGTTCAGGTTCCAGTGGCCGGCCACGGCGTTCAGCAGGCGGGGGAGGTTCGAGCCCAGGCGCCTGCCCCGCCCGACGGGCAGCTCCCAGGTGGTCAGCACGACCAGGGCATGGGGCGAGTCGAACTCCACCAGGCGTTTCTCGGGCTGGGTTTTCAGCAGATCGCCCAGCACCGTGTCCTGGGCGTTGAGCAGAGAGACCTGTTCGAGCTGCTTGGAGAGCGTGTAAGAGATTTGCATGCCCAGGCCGGCCGAGAAGCGGCGCGTGGCCTTCATTTGCAGCGAATCGTAGCGCTGCGAGCCGACGGGCACGTCGGAGATGCTCACGCCGGTGAACTGCGGGTAGGCGACCAGCAGTTGCTGGCGCGGGATGGTGGCGCCGTTCAAGCCCGAGCCGGGCAGCTTGCCCGCCATGGGATTGGGCACGGCGGCGGTGAAGTAAGCGGGCCGCTCGGCCACCGGCAGGCGGGTCAGCTCCGGCGCCGGGATGAAATTCAGCCCCAGGCTCAGCGGGATCTTGCGGGTGATGTTGCCTACATAGGAGGCGTCCAGCAGGAAGCCCCAGGGCAATTCGCGCTGCAAGCCCAGGGAGAACTGGTGCGAGTAAGATAGCGGGCGGTCGAGGTACTGCGCGCTGACGGCCAGCCCCAGGTTGGTGGCCAGCCCCAGGCTGCTGCCGATGGGCTGGAGCAGCCCGGTGGGAAACAGGCGGGCCGGGAAGGGATCGCTCAAGTTGACCGCCGGCGTCAGGTTGCCGTCGGTCGAGGCGATCAAGTCGGTGCGCCGGCTGAAGCCGGTGTCGGGGCCGTTCGAGCTCTGTCCCAAATAGGTCAGGCCGTAGCCGCCGCGCAGCACCCATCGGGGGGCGAACTGCCAGGCCAAGCCGATGCGCGGCTGGAGATTATTCTTGTCGGGCAGGAAGGCGCGCCGCTGGTCTCCGCTCGAGCCGGCGTAAAGCAGGCCGCCGCGCAGGTTCAAGCCTTGGACCTGGTCGGCCAGGGGGCTGCGCTGATCGAAGGCGAAACCCCGCACCATGCGGTTGTAGCGCTCGACCACGGGCGTTTCGTAGTCCCAGCGCAGTCCGGCGTTGATGGTCAGCCGCGGCGTGACTTTCCAGTCGTCTTGGAGGAACAGGGCCGCGTAGTGGTTGCGGTAGGCGGGATCAATGTTGCGGTCCACGTAACCGCTGCTGGGGCGGCCCAGCAGGAAGGAGGCGAATTCGTCCCCCGAGAGGGCATCGGCGCGCAGCGGGTCGGCTTGCGTCCAGCGCTTGTCGAAGGTGAAGACGCCGCTGGCCGCACCGGGCTGGAGGCGGTTGCGGTTGTAGCGGCGCAGTTCGGCGCCGTACTTAAGGGAATGCCGGCCCCGGATCCAGGTCATGTTGGGCTGGAGGCTGTAGGTATCGTGGGTCTCGTAGTTGGTGACCTGGGTGGCGCCCAGCTCCGAGTAGCGGCCGACGTTAAAGCGGGGGAACTGCAAGGTGGTGAACTGGCGCACCAGCGCGTCGGGGAAGCCGAGCTGGCGGGGATCGAAGCCCCGGCCGTAAATGTTGCCGCTGAAGCCTTCGTAGCGGGCCAAACCGCCGCGCAGGTTGAGTACCATCGAGGGGCTCAGGGTGTAGGTCCAATCGGCGCCCCAGTTGCGCGACACCCGCGTCGAGGGCGCTTCGCCGCTGGGCTCGGCGGCGTTAGTGCCCCAGGCGATCTTGGAGAAATTGTTCCAGGGCGTCTGCCCGTAACGGCCGGAGATCGAGCTCCGCGGAGAGGGCCGCAGGTCTATCTTGCCCACCCAATGGTCGTAGCCGTTTTTCGAGGGGGTGATGCGGGCGTAGTTCAGGGCGTTGTCCAGTCCGATGGGCGGGCGGTTAGGCTGCGGGTAAAAGCCGGCCGCCTTGGCGGCCACCGGATTGATGCGCGCCTGGGGAATGCGGTTGCCCGGGAAGGGATCGCGCGCGTAGCGCCCGTCGGGCCCCAGCCGCGTGGTGCCGGGGTCGTAGATGGTCACCGGCCGGCCCTGCGTATTCAGCAGGCCTGAGAAATCCCCGCGCAATTGCTCGGCGGTGGGCAGGGTCCGCGTCTCAGCCCCCGGGTTGCGCTCGCGCAGTCCCTCCAGCGCCAGCATGAAGAAGGCCCGGTTGCGCCCGTCCCAGACTTTGGGGACGTAGACCGGCCCGTCCACCTCGAAGCCGAAGGTGTTCTGCTTGAAAGGCACCCGGCCCAAACCCAGCGCGTTGGCCCCCCAGGCGTTGGCGTAGAGTTTCTCGTTCTCCAAGTGGTGGAAGAGCTGGCCGTGCAAGGCGTTGGTGCCCGACTTCAGGTTGATGACGTTCACGCCTCCCCCCACGCGCCCGTACTGCGCATCGTAGGCGTTGCTCAGCACGGTGAACTCCTCGACCGCCTGAAGCGCGGGCATGAAGGCCACCCCGCGGTCCATCCGCGTGTTGGAGACGCCGTCCAGCACGGTCTCGTTCTCCCCGCGCCGGCCGCCGCTGATGATGACGGCGTTGATGTTGCCGAAGGCGTACAGTTCGAAGTCGCCCCAGTAGCTGGAGGCCTTCAGCACGCCGGGCAGGGTGTACTGGAACTGGAACAGGTTACGCCCGCTGGTGGGAATGTTGTCCACCATGCGGCTCTCGATGGTGGCGGTGCGCGAGGAGGTCTCCGTCTGTAGCAGCGGCGCCTCGCCTGTCACCGTGATGCTTTCGGTCACCGCCCCCAGTTCCAGCCGGATAGGCAGTCCCAGCCGGTCGGAGGCGGCCAGGGCGATGTTCTCGCGCACGAACTTCTTGAAGCCCGTCTTTTCGGCCGTCAGCACGTAGCGGCCCGGAAGCAGGAATTGCACCAGATAGCGGCCGGCGGCATTGCTGACGGCTTCCGTGCTGGTGTTGCGCTCCAGGCTGGTGACAACGATGCGGGCGCCCTCGACCGGCGCGCCCGTGGGATCGGTGACGTCCCCGGAAATGCTGGCCCGGAACTCCTGGCCGCAAAGCGCCCAGGCGGCGGCCAGGCACACGATCACTGCCCTGGCATGCTTCATAATTCCCTCCTTGCGATGGCGGACAAGCCCCCGACAGCAGAATACCCCGTCGGGCCCCGCCTGTCAACGGAAATCGCGCGGCGCCGCCCGGGCGCCGCCAGGCGTGGTGCAGGCCGGGCCTCAGCTCATCGGTATCGCCACGGCGCAGGGGCTGCCCCAGCCGCTGCTTGCAGTGCGAATTTGCTCGCCGGCCGGCGCCAAGGCAAAACAACAGCAGGGCCGAACGTTTACGCTCCAGAAAAAAGTCGGCTGCGAAAGCGCTGCGGCGCGCCTGGCTCAGGCCCCGTCCGCCAGCTCGAGCAGAGCCCAGCCCGGCAGCGTCGCCGGCTGGTTGTTCAAAAAGACGATGCGTCGCGTTTTCGGGAAGAGCAGACCCGGACGGATGGCGCGCGCATACAGCGGCGACTGCGCCAGCGCCTGACGCCACGCTTCGGATTCGGTCTCGAGCCATCCGGTCTTGGCCAGCAGCCCGCTGCCCCAGCCGATCGCCAGCAAGCAAGCCCTGGCGCCGTCGGCCGGCAGGCGCGCCGCCACCCCTTCGAGATTGCGAGCCAGCAGCGTCAAGCCCGCCCGGCTCGCGTACTGGCGGTGGATCTCCAGAAGACCCCCCGCGTATGCGTTGGCGGCGGCCAGCAGCGCGGCTGTATCCACCGGCTGTTGCCAGCCCAGCGCGCGCCAAATCTCGGGCCGGCTGAGGTAGGCGTTCTCGCTCCATTCCCCTTCGAAGACCGTTCCCGGGGCGGCCATTTCGGCAAACAGGGGCGTGCTCTCTTCCACCCGCCGCGCTTCGACCGACCCCCGGGGGGCCTGTTTCCAGGCGAGCTCGAACCGCCCGCCGCGCGGCTCCAGCGTCGAGACCCGCAGCAGGTAGATCTTGAGCGACGCCGCCGGGACCGGGCGGGAATCGGAGATCTTCACCGCCCGCATCAGGCTGGTGGCCGAGCCGCCCAGGGCTTCCTGTTCGGCCGGCTCGCCCGGGCGGCGCGCGGGGCGTTCTCCCTCCGAGGCTGCTAGGCGCGCCGGCAGGCTTTCTTTCCAGCGCTCGAACAACATGCCGGTACGCAAGGCCCCCTTGATCGCGCTGCCCGGCAGGTAGGGGCCTTCGGGGCCGCAAACGAAGGTGGGAATCTGAAGGCTCTCGCCCCTAGCTCGCTCCCAGTAGCCGGTCGAGGAGGGATGCTCGAAGGGGATGCGCCGATCGGCGAAGTTCTGGGCGAAGCCGCCCCAGGATCCGAAGTCCAGCTTGTCGGCACGGCGCAGTTGCGCCAGGTAGCCCTCCAACCGCGGCCCTTTGGCCAGCAGCCGGAAGATGCGCCGCTGATCGAGCACGTTGACCTGGTCCCGCCACACCATGTAATCCACCGGCGAGAGTTTGCGGCCGTCGCCCACCAGCACGGGCGTCAAGCAGGTCAAACGGTATTTCATACGCCCCCCGGCGACCGCTCAGCCACGGGCGGCGCAGGGATGCGCACCGCCAGCGCCAAGCCCGACCGGTAGGCCGGGTGCGGGAAACCTTCGGAGGCCACGTCGCGCGCCGTCCCGCGAGGCGGGGCCGCAGCCCACAGCACCGAGCCTTCGCTTACCATACGCAGCCACTTCTTGCTTGCCCCCCAACCTTGGGAACTCTCCAGGCGGCCGCCCCGTGTCAGCAGTGTGTAGCGGGAGCGCTGCCAGTCCACGGAATCCCCTTCAGACGGCACGAACAACGACAGCAGCCAGTAGCTGCCGGGGCCGCCCGCCTCCTGATCCGCTCCCGGAGCGGCCAGGATCGTTCCCGGCAGTTCCGCCTCGATGAACTCCGGCGGCGCCGACCGGCCCCAGCCCAGGGATCGCTCCCCGCCCAGTCCCGTATCGGCCAGCCAGCGCAACGCGCCCCGCACCCGATCGCTCCAGCGCACCCAGGCCTGCTCGTCGGCGAATCCCACCACGGCCCACATCCCGCCGCCTTCGGCAAATTCCAGGCAGGCGGTGCTGTGGGCCAGCACGTGGCCGCTCAGCCGGTCCACCGCCGCCCGGCTCCGCCGGTTTGGCCGGAAAGGTCCCGGCGCGGAGAAAGGGATGCCGGCCGGCATCAAGCACTGGCTCGGCCCGTCCAGCCTCCAGGCTTCCTCCTCGGGAGCTTTGCCGGCCAGCAGATCGCTCACCAGCGACAGGGGCACGAAGCGCGCCGCCTCCCAGCGCACCCTGGGCGAGGGCGGCGGCGGCCAGAGCGTCCGCGGCGGGGCGACGAAGTGCACCTCATCCAAGTAGGGGAAACAAGAGCTCAGGGCGAGGGCCGGCCCGCCGGCGCTGCGGGCGGTGGCTTCCAGCCAGGCCTCCATCTCTCCCAGGCGCGCGAAGGCCTGCGTCATGGCCGAGAACAGGCTGTCGCTGTGATAGACGAACTCGACCGTATCCCGGGCTCCGGAGTCCGGCCCGATGCGCCACGGGCCGGCGGGCCGGAAGCGAACCACCAGCGCGGGCTGCATGGCTAGGGGGCCAGTTTCCGGCTCAGGCCGTCTTCCAGGGTCAGGGCTTGCAGCGCCGCCAGGTCCGCCTTGGCGATCAGCTCCAGCTCCGGGCCGCCTGCGCTGTAGTAGTTCCGGTTCCGCCAGAGCAGCCTCAGGTTGGCGAAGCGCACTCGCCCGCTGCCTCTGGAACCGCCGCCTCCCAGCGCGTCATCCTCCAGCAGGCGCAGGCCTTCCAGCAGACGGGCTAACAGGGCCTTGTCCTCCTCGCACAACACGTCGAGCACGAAGCGCACCCGGAAGCGCGCGCCGGCCGGAACGCGCTCGAGCGTGCGCGGATTGGCCTGCGATGTGATCCGGTCTATGGCGTTCTCGCTCTTGACTTCGGTCAGCTCGTCGTCCAGGTTCTCGCGCATCTGGGGGGTGATGCTGTCGGGATCCAGCGGCGCGTCGCAGACCGTCAGACGGGCCGGGGTGGCGTGGCTGGACTCCAGCGGTTCGCCCTGCACGCGCTCCATGCGACCCGGGTTCCGCCCGAACAGCAGGCAGATCTCATCGTCCGGGCGGTCGCTCTGATGGATGCGCACCTCCTGCCCTTTGCGCCGGGACAGGTAGACCAGCTCGGAGGGCGTCGCCAGCCCGGAGACCTGCTCCAAAAGCGCCCGCAGTTTCCCTCGCAGCGAACTGCCCGGCACGTAGGGCCGCCCGAAAGCGTCCTTGACCACCGGATTGTCGGCCCCGCCGATCTCCAGCGAGCCCTTGCCCGCCCCGATGTGCAGGCCGGTCTCGCAGTGCAACTCGCCCTCCAGAATCAGCTTGCCCAGGAATTTCAACTCGGTCTGGCTGGTGTGCGCGCTCATGCTCCCTCACTCGTTGTAGGCCACGATGGCCTCGAACAGATCCCGGAATCGCTCGTAGCCGCGCGGATCGTTCTTGCGGGTCACCTGGAGCAGCAACCGCTCGAGGGTGTCCAGGCTGCGCAGCGAATGCCGCGCGATGGTGTAGGCCAGCCGGGCCCGCAACATCACGAACTGGTGCTGGCGTTCGTTTTCCGGCGCGCGGCAGGCGCGGCGCACCGCGTTGTAGAGCCGCCGGAGCTGGCTCTTGGTGCCCGAATCCATGTCGCGCATCCGGCTCACCACGCTGTGCGCCTGGTTGTCCAGATACAGGCTGTCGTTGATCAGCTTGTCCAGGTCAATCTCGGGCGGCCCTTCGGGACGTCCCCGCTCGGGACGGCCTTCGCCGCGCCCGGCGGACTCTCTGGCGCCGCCCTCGCGCGGACCGCGCCCTTCGCGCGGCCCGCCGGAAGAACGGCTCCGGGCCTCTTGCTGAACTTCAGTTGCCATCACTGCACCTCGGTGATCAGTCGCGCCCATTCCAGCGCCACCAGCCCGGCCGGGCGCAGGCGGACTTGGGCCGCCCCCCGCCCGCTGAGCTCGCTGGCCAGATGAGCGCGCAGCTTTTGTACTTCCCGCTCGCGCACTCCGGCCAGCAGCCGGTTCAGGCGGCGCTGGAATCTCCAGGGTTTCTCCAGCGGTTCGGCCTGGGGGGTCAGCCCCCAAGGCCCCTTGCGGTAAAAGCGGGTCAGTTCGTTCAGCAGATGGCGGGAGGCCGCCGCCTCGCCCGTCATCCGCACCAGCGTGTCCTTCAGTTCGGCCGCATCCGCCAGTTGCTTCCACTCCAGGGTGCGGCCCAGATAATACAGACAATCCTTGTCGGCCGCCTTGGCCAGATCCAGCAGGCGCCCGGCCTCCCGGTAGACATCCGCCAGGGTGGCCTCCGGCCCGGGCGCCAGGGCGATGGCCATCGAGATCGTCTTGCCCTCCGGGCCGGGAAACTCTTTCAGGTTTTCCTCGCTGAAGCGATGGAACAGCCGCTGCATCTCGCGCGCCAGCGGCGCCAGAGCGTCCCAGGCGCCGTAGAGGGCGAAGTCGTCTCCGCCCGTGTAGAGAATCGTTACCTTGCGCCAGAACTCGGGCTGCGAGCAGAGCACTTCCAGCTCGCCCGCGAAAAACTGCCGGTAGAGAATGGAAAGCTGAACATGCTCCTCGATGGTCTGGGCCCGCCGCATGCGGATGCGGTAGTTGTCGGCGTCGCCGCGCAACACGCCCCAAAGCGGCCGGCCCTGGGCGCGGGCGGCCAGGGTTTCCAGGTCCGCCGGGGCCTGCCCGTCCTCGCTCGGCGCGGTGTGGCGCGCCAGCACGAGGGCGTCCGCTCCCCGCCCCGGCGTCAGGCTCCAGTAATGCTTGCCGGGGCCGGGCGTGATGCGCGCCGGCGCCTCGGGCTGCCAGCCTACGCCTTCGGCCTCCCACAGCGTCCGGCCCAGTTCGGCGAAGTACTCGTCCTGCCCGCCGGGCCCCGCAGCGGCGAACGGCTCGAACCACTCCTCCGGCCGGCCGCAGGTTTCGGCCCGCCGGCGCTCGAATTCCTCCAGCAGCCGCCGCCGCACCACGCTCCAGTCGCCCAGATTCTCGGTGGCCGCCCAAAGCAGGTGGAGCTGCCCGCCGCTGGTTTGCTCGACGGCCTCCGCGGCGGACTCGAGCAACTGCCGGGCCGCCGGTCCCGCCTCCCCCGGCAGCACCAGCAGGAACTGCCCGCCGCCGCTGGAGCCCAACAGGATCCTGGGCAAGCCGAGCTCGGCCAGCAACGCGCGCGGGATCACCTCCGTCAGCAGGCTCATCCAGTGCGAACGCCCGGCCAGCAAATGCTGCCAGCCCGCGCCGGCCGCCTCTGCCGTCCCCGGCGCCGGAGGCCGAAGCAGAAACTCCTCGATGCCCGCAAGTTGCCCCACCACCAAAAGCTGGACGGACATGGGAGAGAATCGGACCCTTCGAAACCGCTTAGTCTAGCACAGCCTCCGGGCGCCTCGGGTCGCGCCGCCCGCGCCGCGGGGGGCCTCAAAAGCCCGGCCGCGGGCGATAGCCCGGCCGGGCCCGCACGCGATATTTCTTGGCCACATCCGAGACGATCTCGACCGTGATCTTGCGGAAGCCCTCATTGGGATTGGGCTGCGGGTAGTAGGTGATAGTGTAGGAGTAGCCCAGCGCCTCGCGAATGGATTCGAAGGCCTCCACCTGCTTCTGCCAGGTCTTGGCCCAGTAGGCCTGACCGCCCGTCCGGGAGGTGATGCGCCGGAAGACCGCGCTCGAGATGGGGTCCTTGTTCACCTCGCTGGTCGAGATCACGTAGAGCGGAATGCCTTCGTCCTCGGCCACCGCCCGCACGTCGTCCGGCGCCACCATGCTGGCGTTGTCCGGACCGTTGGAGAACACGATCACCACCTTGCGCCCGGGCACCTTGGCCGCATCGCGCAGCGTCAGCAGCAGCGAGTTGTACAGAGCGGCGTCGTCGCCCGCCACCGCCTTGCGCAGCCCGGCGATGGCCTCCTGGCGGTCGCGCGTGAGCGGCGCCGCCCGGGAGAGGTTGCGGCTGAAGGTGTAGACCGCCACCGAGTCGGCCCGGTCCAGGCCGCGCACGAAGTCGGCGATGGCGTCGGAGGCGTAGACGAAGCCGCGGTACATGTAGTTGCTGGTGTCGAACAGGATGAACACGTTGGTGCCCACGAAGGCGTCGGCGGCCGCCGGTCCGGGCTTCTCCGGCTCGGCCCCGGGCGAGATCAGCGGGCGCGTGCTGCCGTCCTCCAGCACCTGCACGGCGGGCTTGCTGCCTTCGGCGAAGGTGGCGATGCGCTGCACGATGCCGTCCTCCAGGATGCGGAAATCGCCCGGCTTCAGCCCGCTGACGTATCGCCCCTTGCTGTCGGTGACCGTGAAGGTCACCACCACCATGTCCACTTTGACGCGAAACACCGGGCGCTGCGGCTCCTGCGCCCCAAGGGCCGAAACCCACAGCGCGGCCGGCATCCACAGGAAGCTTTGGCGGCGTAGCATGAGGGACCCCCCAACCTCCGGTTACCCTTTCATTGTAAGGAAGCCTTCTGTTCGCCCGGCGCTTGCTCGCGCATCTTCTGCCGGACGTCCTCCGCCACCCCGCGCATGGACCGCCAGAGCGCGGGCCAGTCCTCCAGATGGGTGGCGAAGATTTTCTCGACCGTCTTTTGCGTCCACTGCGGGATGGCCAGATTCAACTGCGTGGGCGGCAGGTGGACCTCGTCGGCCAGGGCCGCCCAGTACAGCGTGCCTGATTCCCAGCTTTCCGCCATGATCCGGCTGGAGTAGCCCATCAGGGTGGGGAAGGTGCGCAGGTGCAGCAGGTCCGGCCGGTAGGAATTGGTCAGCGTGGGCTTGGGCGTCCCGAACAGGCGGGCGATGACGGCGTAGTTGATCCGTTCGGGCGATTCGCGCTCCAGCCGGCGGATCTCGGCGGCCAGCGGCCCGCCCGCCTGCTTGTCGCGGGCCAGCACGTCGGCCGCCAGCACGAACAGCTCGGCCGGCGTGATCAGCTCCAGCGCCGCGCGCACCTCGCCCCGGCCCACCAGATCGAGGATCCGGTGGGTGCGTGCGGGGGAGGCCTGCCTTCCCAGGACCTCCTCGAGCTGGCTGCGCCGGCCGCCCTCCAGGGCCGCCTCCGCCACCAGCGATTCGCCGTAACGCAAATGCAGCCCCACCCAATGCATCTGGGCCGGCGTCACCGTCCACCAGCGGGGGATCTTGGCGCTCAGGATCATTTGCGGAACCAGATCCCCCCAAATCAGAGCCTGCTCGCGGGCGGGCACCATGAAGTTCTGCTCGGCTTCAGCCAGCGCGTAAGGCAGACCGGCCAGCGACCCCTCCAGGCGCCCGCCGGCGTTGGAAGGCCAACCCGTGCCGAAGACCTCCGTAGCCCGCCAGGTCTGTTGGCTGCCCTGCGCGCCGATGAAATCGTGACTGCGCACGAACAGCGGATTGGTTTCCAGAAGCTGCCCTCCCGGCGGCGCGTAGTGAATGTAGTTCAACCCTACCAGCGTGTCCCGCAGCAGCGGCGCCAGTAGCCCGCGCAGCTCGCGCAGCCGCTCGGGATCTCCCGCCGCCCGCTCCACCGCCGCCCGCGGGTTCAACCTGCGCTGCCCTTCGATATGGCGCTCGGTCCAGTAGCCGTAAGCGAAGGCGTTCCGCTCCACCGTGGTCAGCGCCGCCCGCGGCAGTTGCACCTCGCTGATTCGCCCCGCCAGCCGGTTCAGCAGGGCGGTGTTCGGCCGCTCGCCCCGCGCCACCGCCTCCAGGTGATCGCCCAGCTCGAACAGCAGGTTCAGCGGAATCAGGCGCTGGGCCTCGAACAGGCGCATCATTTCCTCGAGCACGCGGTTCTCGGTTTCCGGATCCACCGAGCGCGCCACCCCGGCCAGCAGCTCCATCATGCGCTCCTGAGGCGAGGCCTTAGGCGTTCCCGCCGCCGCCAGCAGCCGCTGGACCCCCGCCCGGCCGGTCTCGAACAGCTCCCGGTTGCCGCGCACCTTGGCGAAGCCGCCCAGAATGTCGGCCAGCGTCCCATCCGCCTGGGCCTCCGGGATGAAGCCCTGCCGGCAGAAGATCTGCCACAACCCGACCAGGGCTTGCATCACGCCGGCCGTATTGGCCCGCAGAAGCTGGTCGCCGATTCGGTTGATGCTCTGCGCGGTGTCCAGATAAAGCAGGATCGTAGCGTCGCTCAGCGAGGGCGCCTCGGCGAAAATCGAGTATTGCGCGCCCAGGGCCCGGTACTCGCGCGCCAGGCGGTCCACGGTGGCCGGGGCCAGCGGCTGGGCCCGCCGGCGGTTCAGATCGCTCAGGGCCATGAAGATCTTCAGCGGTTCGTTCTCCACCGCCTTGCGGCAGAGCCCGAACAGCGCCTCGATCAGATCGTCGGGCTCCCGCCAGGCGGAAGCGGCGCGCGTCAGCCGCCCGTCGTACTTGCCGTGCGGGTGTTTGATGAACAGGTTCTTCCAGACTTCCAGGTCGCCGGGGATGTGCGGGCGGCCGTCGGCCTCCAGCCGCAGGCGCGTGGTCAGCAGCAGCATGTCGGTGTTGGAGCGGAACACCGGCCGCGCCGGCCCGGGGCTGGTGACCCGGCCCCGCACCGCCAGGTAAAAGCGGCGCATGCGCTCGGGCTCGGTCAGATACTCCTTCACCGGGCCGTTGACTCGGGCCAGGGCATGGAAGTAGCTGGCCATCCAGCCGTCGTCGCGGGTCAGCAGCCGCTCGAAGAAGGCCGCTCCCTGCTCCGGCGAGACGCCTGTCATCTCGGCCCACATCTTCTCCGTGCGCGCTCCCCCCGGCACGACCGCCTTGCCGTTGCGGATCTCGAACATGTCGCCGAAGAAATCCAGCACGTGGCCGAAGGGACGCAGCCGCTCCATGGGAACCGCCTTGCGCAGCGCAGCCGCGGTAGCCGGATCGAGTTTGGAAAAGCCCAAGTAAAGCCGGCACAGGGCGGGATCGCCCAGGAAGACATCTATGAAGCCGGCGCCTTGCTTGTCCTTGGAGGCGATCCAATACTCCGGCCCGTAAAGCACCGGCACGCGCGTGGGCCGGTAGTCGTAAACGAAGGGCTGGTTGGTGCGCAGGGCCTGCTCGAGCTCGGCCAGGGGAAAGCCCGAGTCAATGGTGAGGAAGGCCCGCGTGGCGTTGACCGTCTCCAGCACCAGCTCGCTGCCGCAGGCGCCCCGTATGCGGTAGCCCAGCACGCGCAACAGGTCCCCGGTCTTGGGCGATTCGCACACCTCGATGCGGATGGTCTTGTCGGCCCCGGCCAGCTTTTCCAGCTCGCGGGCCTGGGAAAGGTAGCGCTGGAGCAGCTTCATGTATTCGGTGGGCTCGAGGGCCTCGCCCGAGGTGGCCGCCTGATAGCCGTTGGTCACCACATTGCGCGCCAGGGCGGGCAGCAAGTCGTCCGGGCCGACGTCCTGGGAGACCGCCGCCATCCGCGAGAACGAACTCAGCGGGCCGGGAATCTCGATGTAGGAGACCTCGGCTTGGGGGCCCGGAGCGGCGGCGAAAGGCGGTGCGCCCGGCCGGAGGCCTTCCGCCTCTTGCCACAGGGCCCAATGGCGCTCGGCCGCCTGCCGGTCGCCGGCCAGCAGGTCCAGGACCGCCAGACGCCGGGCCGTCTCGGCCCGCCGCGAACGCTCCGCCGGCCCCAGCGCCTCCAGCAAGCGCTGGTAAGCGCGGCGCGCCTCGGGGTCGCGGTAACGGTCCAGGAATTCCGCGTAAGCCGCCAGCAGGGCCGGGTCGCCCGGGGCATTACGGGCAGCGCGCTCCAGCAGGCGGCGCGCCGTCGGCGCATCGCCGCTGCGTTCGGCCTGGCGTGCCTGCTCGACCGGCGATTGGCTCAGCGCCGGCCATGCCGCGCTCAGGGCTGCCAGCAGGAGAAAGGGGCTGTGCTTCATGGCCACCACCCAGGGATCTCGTATTGGCTATTAATGTAGCACTTCCGCCCGGGCGTTGCGCCGGCCCCCGCCCTGCTAGACTTTCTCGAAGGAGAGACGCTCATGTGCCCATTCCGACTTCCCGCAGTCCTGCTCGGGCTGGCGCTTTCGGCGGGCGCCCAGCCCTACAAGATCGCCGTCATCGGTCTCGTGCACTCGCACGTTTGGGGGCACCTCGGCCGCATGGCCTCCAACCAGCCTGCCCAACTGGTGGGCATCGCCGAACCCAACCCCGAGCTGGCGGCCGAGGCCAAGAAGCTTGCCCCGCAGGCGCCCTTTTTTACCGACTACCGGCAGATGCTGGAACAGGCCCGGCCCGATATCGTCTGGGCCTTCGTCGAAAACAACCGCCATCTGGAGATCGTCCAGGCCTGCGCCCCGCGCAAGATCCACGTGATGTTCGAGAAGCCGCTGGCCTCCAGCCACCGCGACGCCCTGGCCATCGAGAGCCTGGCCCGCCGGCACGGCATCCAGGTGATGACCAACTACCAGATGGCCTGGTGGCCCTCGCAATACGCCGCGCGGGAGGTGGCCGCCTCCGGCGCCCTGGGCAAGGTCTGGCGCCTGCACGGCATCGTGGGTCACGGCGGACCGGGCTCGACCGGCGCCCGCAACAAGTACTTCTTCGAGTGGCTCACCGATCCGGTCAAGAACGGGGCCGGCGCCCTGGTGGACTTCGGCTGCTACAACGCCCTGTGGGCCTTGTGGTACTTGGGCCGGCCGGCGGAGGTCTTCGCGCAGGTCAACCGCTTGCAACCTGAGCGCTTTCCCAAGGTCGAGGACCACTCGACCCTGCTGCTTCATTATCCGGAGGGCGTGGCCATGCTGGAAGGAAGCTGGGACCTGCCGCGCAGCTTCCAGGACCTGGAGGTCTTCGGACGCCAGGGCAGCCTGCGCGTCACCCGCGAGCGGGTCGAGGTGCGCAAGGGCAAGGAAGCCCAGGATGCCCCGCTCCAGCCGCTGCCGCCGGAGCGCGCCGAGCCGATCGCCTACCTGGTCCACTGCCTGCGCTCGAACCAGCCGGTCGAGGGCCTGGTCGGGCTGCCCATGAACGTCCAGGTGGTCGAAATCCTGGACGCCGCCAAGCAGTCCATCAAGACCGGCCGGGCCGTGCGCCTGCCGGCGCGCTAGCTCGGGCAGGTCCGCTCCCGGCTTTCCTGCTAGCATGGGAAGGAACATCGGGCGATGCGCGATCTGATCATCGTGGGCTCGGGCTGCGCGGGCAACACCGCGGCGATTTACGCGGCGCGCGCCGGCCTGAAACCTTTGGTCGTGGCCGGCTACGAGCCGGGCGGCCAGCTCTCACTCACCACGCTGGTCGAGAATTTCCCGGGCTTCCCGGAAGGCGTCCAGGGCCCGGAGCTGGTGGCGGCCATGCGCCGGCAGGCCGAGAAATTCGGCGCCGAGTATCTGGCCGGCTCGGTCGTCGAGGCGGACCTCGCGCGCCGGCCCTTCCGGCTGAAGATCGAGGAGGAATGGCACCAGTGCCGGGCCCTGATCATCGCCTCCGGCGCCCGCGCCCGCTGGCTCGGCTTGCCTTCCGAGCAAAAGCTGATCGGACGCGGCGTGAGCTCCTGCGCCACCTGCGACGGCTTCTTCTTCCGCGACAAGCTCATCATGGTGGTGGGCGGGGGCGACTCGGCCATGGAGGAGGCTGTCTTCCTCACCCGCTTCGGCCGCCAGGTCACCGTCGTGCACCGGCGCGAGCAGTTCCGCGCCTCCAAGTTCATGCTCGAGCGCGCCCGGCGTAATCCCAAGATCCGCTGGATCACCAGGGCGGTGGTCGAGGAAGTCCACGACGCCGAGCGCGGGCTGGTCACCGGCGTGCGCTTGCGCAACGTGGAAACCGGAGAGCGCTGGGAGGAGCCGGTGGACGGGCTGTTCATTGCCATCGGCCACATCCCCAACACGGCCGTCTTCCAGGGCCAGATCGAGCTGGACGCCGAAGGCTACATCGTCTCCAAGGGCGGCGCCCGGACCAGCGTTCCCGGCGTCTTTCACGCCGGCGACGTGCAAGACCGCCTCTATCGCCAGGCGGTCACCGCCGCCGCCGCGGGCTGCATGGCGGCCATCGAGGCCGAGCGCTTCCTGGAGGCCGAAGGCGGCTGAGCCGCGTCCTCAGCCTCCGGCACGCTCCAGCCCGGCTTGGCACGCCGGACAGTACTCGGCGCTCTTGGCGTCCACCTGCTCGACCGAGTGGGCCGGGCTCATCAAGCAGGCGGCGTCCGGACAGTGCGGCAGCCCGGCCAGATGGCCCAGCTCGTGCAGCATCTCGCGCACCGCGCGCTCCACCAGCAGATCCCGGTTGGGCGGCAACCCGTAGAACTCCTGGCGCAGGCGGTGGATCGAGAACACCGCCGCCCGCCCGCCCATCTCCGCCTCCCCGAACACGAAAGTGAGCACGGGGATGAACAGATCCAGGCCGGCGGCGCCCATCACCCGGCCTTCCCAGCGGGCTTTTAGCTCGAGCAGCAGGCGGGTCGAGTCGTATTGGTCCCGCGCGGGATCGTAGGCCGGGGAGGGATCCAGGGCGGGCGATCCCGCCGGAATGCCGCTGCGCCGCGAGATCTCCTCCAGCAGCTCGGGGGGAAAGCCGCCGACCGGAACCAGGCGCACGCCGGCGGCCCAGGCCGGCAGCTTCACGCCCGGGTGGCCCTCGTGCGCTCGGGAGGCTTCAAACCGTAGCGGCGGATCTTGTGGTACAGCGTCACCCGGTCAATGCCCAGGGCCTTGGCGGCTTGCGTCTGGTTCCAGGCGAAATCTTCCAGCACCCGGATGATGTGCCGGCGTTCGACCGCCTCCAGGCTCAGATCCTCGGTCCCTTCGCTCGGCCGGTTGATGGCCAGATCCGCCGCCCGGATCAGCGGCTCGCGCCCTACCACCACCGCCCGCTCGACGATGTTCTCCAGCTCGCGTACGTTGCCCGGCCAGTTGTGGCTGACCAGCAACTCCATGGCCCCGCGATCGAAGCCGGTGAATTTGCGGTTCATCTGCCGGCTGTACTTCTCCAGGAAATGAGTGGCCAGCAGGGGCACGTCGCCGTGGCGCTCGCGCAGGGGAGGCAGTTGGATGGCGAAGACGTTCAGCCGGTAATAAAGATCCGAACGGAAGCGGCCTTCCTTGACCAGTTCGGCCAGGTTGCGGTTGGTGGCGGCGATCACCCGGAAATCCACTTTGACGGGTTGAGTGCCCCCCACCCGCACGATCTCGCGCTCCTGGAGCACGCGCAGCAGATCGGTCTGGGTCTTCAGACTGATGTCGGCGATCTCGTCGAGGAACACCGTGCCTCCCATGGCGGCCTCGAACTTGCCTTTCTTGCGATACTGGGCGCCGGTGAAGGCCCCCTTTTCATGGCCGAACAGTTCGCTTTCGATCAGGGTCTCGGTCAGGGCCCCGCAGTGCACCACCACCAGGGGATGGAAGCGGCGCGGGCTCAGGCGGTGGATGGCGCGCGCTACCAACTCCTTGCCGGTGCCGCTCTCGCCCTCGATCAGCACGGTGGAGTCCACGCCCGCCACGGTCTCGATCTGCTCGCGCACCCGGCGCATGGGTTCGCTCTGCCCGATCAACTCGGTCAGGGCGAAGGATTCCGCAAGCTGCTGCCGCAACAGCCGGTTTTCCCGCTTGAGCCGGTGCTGCTCGAGCGCGTTGCGCACCGCCACCGAGAGCTCGTCGGGATCGAACGGCTTGGTGACGTAATCGAAGGCGCCCTGCTTGAGCGCGCGCACGGCGCTCTCCACCGAGGCGTAACCGGTCATGATGATCACGCTGGTGTCGAGCTGTTCGCTGCGGATCTTCTCCAGCAGCTCCAGGCCGTCCATGCCGGGCATGCGGATGTCGGCGATCACCAGGTCCAGCTCCCGGGCCGCCAGGCGGGACAGAGCCTCCGAGGCGCTGGCCGCCGCCTCCACCTCGTAGCCTTCCTCGGTGAACCAGTGCACCAGCGAGTCGCGCACCACCTGCTCGTCGTCAACGATTAAGATGGAGTACTTCTCTGGGGACATCGGGTTGCTCTCCGCCGGCCGGCTCGCTGCGTTCCCCGGCCGGCAGCAGGATGTGGAAGGTAGTTTCCTCGCCGGTCTCGACCTGGATCTCCCCGCCGTGCCGCTTGACGATGCCGTAGGCCACCGCCAGCCCCAAGCCCACCCCCGAGGCGGCCTGCTTGGTCGAGAAGAACGGCTCGAAAATGTGGGGCAGGACCTCCTTGGGGATGGGGGGGCCGTTGTTGGTCAGGGCGATGTCGAGCCGCCCGTCGGGGCTGAGCTCGCCGCGGATCAGCAGGCGGCCCCGGCGATCCGGCCGGCCGGCGATGGCGTCCACGGCGTTGACGATGATGGCCATCAGCACCTGCTGGATCTGCGAGGCGTCGCAGGCGATGCGGGGCAGCTCGGGCATCTGCTGGACGACCTCGACGCCGGCCGCCTGGAGCTTGGGCTCGAGTACGGCCAGCGCATGCCGAACGATCGTGCGAATGTCGCTGGGCGCCATCTGAGCCGGCTGCTTGCGGGCGAACACCAGCAGGTTGTTGGCGATCTGGCCGCAGCGGCGGCTCTCGCGCTGGATGGTCTGCACCCAATCGAGCGCCGGCCCGCTCAGGGAGGCCTTCTTCTCCAGCAGCCGGGCGTAGGTGTAGATGCCGGCCAGCGGGTTGTTGATTTCGTGGGCCACCGCGGCCGCCAACTGCCCGAGGGAGGCCAGCTTCTCCGTGTGGATGAGTTTCTCCTGGGCCGCCTCCAGCTCGCGCGTCTTGCGCTGGATCCGCTCTTCCAACGTCCGGTTGGCGCTCTCGACCTGCTCGGCCATGTGATCGAAGGCCCGGGCCAGCGCGCCGATCTCGTCCCGGCGCGCCAGGCGGAACCGGTAGGAAAGATTGCCCCCCGCCAGCACGTTCACCCCGGCGATCAGGCGGCGAATCGGGCGCGAGATCAGCAGCCAGATCAGCCCGCCGCCGATCAGCGCCAGCACGGCGGCGGAAAGCACCACCTGGGCCCGCATGCGCCGTTCGTGCGCCGCCAGGGCTTCGTCCACCCGCTCCAGCGAGAGCACCACGTCGAGCACCCCCAGGATGCGCTGCGAGGGAGGGTGGGCGTGGCAGGCCGCGTTCGAGCAGGCCGGCTCGTTCTCGATCGGGCGGATCAGCCCGATCACCCGTTCCTGCCCCATGCGGTAGAAGCGGAAGGTGTCCCGGGTGGCCGGCTTTTCCAGCGGCCGGGCCGTCGAATGGCAGGCGTAGCAGGCGTCGGCCCGCTTGTCCACCATCTGTCCCACCTCGCCCATCAGGGTCGAGATCTGGATCGCCCCGCTCTTGGCGAAAATGCGGATCTTGCGCACCCCGCTCTGGGCTCCGATGGACTGGATGATGTGCAGCAGCTCGGTGCGGTTGTTGTGCAGCATGCTGTCGCGCGTGGCCCGGAAGATGATGTCCGCCATGCTGCGCGCCGCCAGCACCGTGGCGGTCTCCAGGTTCTCGCGCAGCACCCGCAGGTTGGCCGTCCCCAGCCACAACAGCACGGCGGCCAGCCCGGCCACCAGTCCCGCCGTCAGCTTGGCGCCCAGTTTAGGCATACGCCGGCCGACGTTCGACCTCCTCGGCCTTCCGCTCCTGCTCGAACACCGCCAGATGCCGCACCGCCAGCCGGAAGGCCGCCACTCCCAGCGTCACCAGCATGAGCGTGACCGCGACTTCCATCCAGGAAGGAAAGTAGCGGGCGCCCGCTGCGGCCTCCAGGCCGGTGGTGGAAACGTTCAGCCGGTGGACCAGGAAGCCCCCCACCGCCGTCGCCGCCAGGGCGAACAGCCGCTGGGGATGCCGCCGGAAGCGCCCCGAAAGCGCCAAGGCGGCCGGCAAGGCCAGCAACAGGTTCTCCAGCCAGAACATGGCGGCCTCGAAGCTGCCGGGGCCGGGGAACCGCCAGGCCGCCGCCCACTGCCCCCGGCTGCCCAAATCCCAGAATCTCAGGAACAGGTACAGCGCCAGAAATACCGCCATCGCCTTGGCCAAGTCCTCCAGCACGTCCCGCTCCAGCGCCCGGTCGAACGCTCGCGCGCTCAACCCGCTCTCAAAGATTACCATTCCCAGACCCGCCGCCACAGCCGACAGCCAGAACAGCCAGGGCAGCCACGGGCTGTACCACAAGGGATGCAGCTTGGACGGCAGGATCAAATACAGACTGCCCAGCGAGGACTGGTGCAGCGTCGAGAGAATGAACCCGGCCGCCGCCAGCGGCACGATGGCCCGCCGCGCCGCCCGCGCCGCTCGGCGCCAGCCCAGTTTCTCCCACAGCAGCGGCGAGAACTCCAGCGCCAACACGGTCGTGTAAAGCATCACGCACCAGGCCACCTCGAACATCACCGAGCGCGGGTTCCAGAGCACCGCCGCCCGCCAGATGTTCCACGGCCGCCCCAGGTCGTAAATGAGCGCCAGAATCACCAGCAGATAACCCAGAAAGGCCGTCAGCACCGCCGGCCGCACCACCGGGCGCAGCCGTTCCAGGTGCAAGATGTAAACGGCCGTGGTCAGCGCAAAGCCGCCCGCCGCCAGACCCACCCCGCACAGCACGTCAAAGCCGATCCACAAACCCCAGGGCATGCGGTCGGAAAGGTTGGTGGCGGCGCCCAGCCCGCGGCTGAAGCGCACCACGGTGGCGTAGCTGCCCGCCGCCAGAATCGCCAGCGCCGCCAGCCGCCAGAGCAGCCGTCGCAACAGCCTCATCGGCCGCCTCCCGGCTGAGCCGGATCGCTGCGCTCGGCTCGTCCCACCTCCCGCTTGCGGTTCGTCAGCCACCACAGCCCGGCCATCGCCAGGGCTGCGGCGCCGCTCAGCGGCGGGATCTGTTCGAGCGCCCGCTGCGTCAACCGCGGCAGCGGGTGCTCGGGGAGGTTTTCCGGCAGGCCCAGCAACCCGAAGGGCACAGGCGAAAGGTACAGCACCGAAGTGCCGCCCGCCTCGCGCTCCCCGTAGATGCGGGGCACGTACTGATCCGGCGCGGCGGCCAGACGGGCGCGCGCCACCTCCAGCAGCGCCCCGCGCTCGCCGCAAGTTGTCGCTCCCGCGGGACAGATTTCCGCGCAGGCCGGCGCCTCTCCCTGGCGGATGCGCTCGGCGCAGAAGGAGCATTTGTTCAACCGCGGCGCCCGGCTGTTCCACTCGTAGCGCGGAGCCTCAAACGGGCACGCTTGCAGGCAGTAGCGGCACCCCATGCAAATCGAGGGGTCGTAAACCACCGGCCCCTCAGGCGTCTTTTTGAGAGCACCCACCGGGCAGACTGACACGCAGGCCGGATCCAGACAGTGCATGCACAGCCGGCGGTAGTACAGCTCGCCCCGGCGGCCGGCCACCTTGCGCAAAACGGTGAAGCTCCCCTCAGCCGGCCCCTCGCCGCAGGGCTGCGGCAGGCCGTTTTCCTCAGCGCAGGCCGCCAGGCACGCGCCGCAGCCGGCACAACGCGTGACGTCGAACAGCAAGGCGCGCATGGGCCGACCTCAGCACAGCAAAAACCGCTCGGTCAGCTCCCGCCACTTGGCGGGGGGCAGCTCGGCGCCCAGTTGCCGCCGAACCAAGCCCCCGTCCAGCGCCGTGACCATGGCGGCCGGCGAAAGCGCCTGCCGCAGTTCGGCCACCGCCCACTCCATCCAGCGCCGCGCCAGCGCCCCGGAGAGCAGGTTCCGCAGGCTGACCTCCACGTCGGGGGAGTAAACCTCCAGCAGCCAGCCGCCATGGTAGGGGTCCCGGAGCGCCAGCGAGGGATCCTGGGCGAGCTTATCGTTGACGCCCACGACCTCGCCCTCCACAGGGGCGAGCATCGCCGCCGGCCCGTGGACGGTCTGAATGGTCCATCCCTTTTCGCCCTGACGTAGCCACCGGCCTCGGGGGGGCGTTTCGACCCGCTCGATACGCCCGAGCAAGGCGGCGGCGAACTCATCCAAACCGATCCGGATCCGGCCGTGCCCCAAGTGCAAGGCCCAAGTGTGGCCTGGATGGTAGTGAAGACCATCGGGCAGGGTGACGCCGGCCACCACGGGCGCCGACGCCGGCTTTGCCGCCTCGGGGGACTCCGCCACTTGGAACCGATACTTCTCGCGATGCAACAAAACGTCAACCAGGATAAACGTTGCAAAAGTCGCCAGCACCAGCAGCGCGACCATAACGGGGCGCCTCCATCGCCGCTGAAGGTGAGGGCACGTTGAGGGCCGATTGCGGAGTTTTTCCTCGGCGATGAAGCGCGAAGAAGTTATTGCCTCCATGGGTTCGATGGTCGGTTCCGGCCAGTTGCGTAAGGCAACGCTCATGGGCTTGCTTAGCGGTAAGCCATTGTGGCTTAGGGGGAAAGGCCCTGGGTTGAAAATCCTCATCTGCGCTGTATTTTTCATCGTGGAAAGAGGTTGGGCGGCGGGAGGGCGGATTGCGGTGTTTAAGAGCTTAATACCCCATGATCGGCGGTTGACTGCTGTGAAGGACAAAGGTAATATTCATCAGATGCCCGAGCCTTCTCGTCGCTCCTTTGCCAGTTGGCTCCTTAGCGGCGGCATCGCCGCTTCCCTGGCCTCCTTCCTTTATCCCGTGCTGCGTTTCCTCAGGCCCCCTTCCCTCCCCGAGGCCCCCGTCAACGAGGTCGTCGCCGCCTCCGCTCAGCAGATGCCCTTGAACTCCGGCAAGTTGGTCCGCTTCGGCAGCAAGCCCGTCCTGCTCATTCGAGTCAACGAAACCGACTGGCGGGCCTACGGCGCGGTTTGCACCCACCTGAACTGCACGGTCCAATACCAGAGCGCCAGCCAGCAGATCTGGTGCGCCTGTCACAACGGCTTTTATGACTTGAACGGCAGAGTGGTCTCCGGGCCGCCCCCCCGACCGCTGGAGGAATTCACGGTCCGGCTTCGCGGCCAGGAGGTCGTCATCTCGCGGCGGGCCTGACTGGGGGAATGCCGCGATGCCAGTGACCGAAAGCCCGCGCGCCGCCCGCCGCCTGGCGGGCTGGTTCGAGGAACGCCTGGGCGCCGATCGGATCCGCGAGTTCATCGCCCACAAGACCGTGCCGGTACACTCGGGAACCATCTGGTATTACTTCGGGGGGATCACGCTGTTCCTGTTCGGCATCCAGGTGCTGACCGGGATCCTGCTGCTGCTTTACTACCGCCCGACCGCGACCGAGGCCTACGAGAGCGTCCAGTTCATCGTCACCCGAGTAGAGTTCGGCTGGCTGATCCGCTCGATCCACAGTTGGTCCGCCAACCTGATGATTTTCACCGCCTTCGTGCACATGTTCAGCGTCGTCTTTCTGCGCGGCTGGCGGCGCCCGCGGGAGCTGACCTGGCTGAGCGGCATCGTGCTGCTGGGCTTGTCCTTGGGCTTCGGCTTCAGCGGCTACCTGCTGCCCTGGAACACGATCTCCTATTTCGCCACCAAGGTGGGGGCCGACCTGGCGGCCGCCGCGCCCGTGGTCGGCCCGGCCCTGGCCCGATTCCTGCGCGGCGGCGACGACGTGACCGGGGCCACCCTGACGCGCTTCTTCGGCTTCCACGTGGCCGTGTTGCCCGCGCTGACCACCGCGTTTCTGGCCCTGCACCTGGCTTTAGTCCAGCGCTTCGGCATCAGCACGCCGCCCTGGATTGAGGAGCGGAACCGCCGCCGCGGGGCTCCGATCCCGCAGATGCCCTTCGCGCCCAACTTTTTCCTGCGCGAGCTGATGGCATGGTACGCCGCGCTGGCGGCGCTGGGGGTGCTGGCGGCGCTGTTTCCTTGGCCCCTGGGCGAGAAGGCCGACCCGTTCGCACCGGCCCCGGCGGGGATCCGTCCGGAGTGGTATTTCCTGGCGCCCTTCTACACCCTGAAGCTGCTGCCCAGCCACATCTGGGTGCTCGAGGGCGAGCAGGCGGGCTTGATCGGCTTCGGCCTGCTGGCGATCTGGTGGTCGGCCCTGCCCTTCTGGGCGGTGGACGGCGCGGGCCGGGAGCGCACGCGGCTGCTCAACGGCGTGGGGGTCCTGCTGATCGCCTGGCTGTCCAGCTTCTCCCTGCTGGGGTACTTCAAATGAGCCGAAGGCTTGTCTGGTTGCTAGCGGCGTTTCCCGCCCTGCTGGCTGCGGATTCCTGCCGCGACTGTCACAGCGCCCTGGAGGGACCGCTCGCCGCCCCGGCCGCTGTCTTTGCCCGGGACGTCCACGCCCACCGGGGCTTCGGCTGCGCCGACTGCCATGGCGGCGATCCCGCTCAGGACGATCCCGCACTCTCGATGAGCCGCGCCCGCGGCTTTCTGGGCAAGATCGGCCGCCTTCAGGTTCCCCGCCTGTGCGCGCGCTGCCACAGTGACGCCCGCCTGATCCACAAGTTCCGCCCGCAGCAGCGCGTGGACCAATTCTCGCAGTACCTGACCAGCGTCCACGGCAAGCGCTGGGCGGCGGGGGACGCCGCCGCGGCCAACTGCGTGGATTGCCACGGCGTGCACGAGATCCGCGAGGTGCGCGATGCGGAGTCGCCCGTGCATCCTCTCAAGCTGCCTGCGACCTGCGCCCGCTGTCACGCCGACGCCGCCTACATGGCCCGCTACAAGCTGCCCACCAACCAGTTCGAGCAGTATCGCCAGAGCGTGCACTGGGAGGCTCTGGCCAGGCGGCGCGACCCGTCCGCCCCTAGTTGCGCCTCCTGCCACGGCAACCACGGCGCCACGCCCCCGCAGGTGGCCTCGGTGGCGGCCGTCTGCGGCGCCTGCCATGCCTTGCTGGAGGATCTTTACCGGCGAAGCCCGCACCAGCCGGTCTTCGCCAAGCTGAACCGGGGAGGCTGCTCGGTCTGCCATGACCACCACAAGGTGACGCGGCCCTCGGTCGAGTTGCTGGCCGGGCCGCGCTCGGTCTGCGTCCAATGCCACCAGCCCGGCTCGGGCGGCGCGGCCGCGGCGGCCGAAATGGCCCGCTTGATTCGCAGCCTGCAAAGCGAACTGGACCGCTCGGACCGCATCCTGGAGCAGGCGGCGCGCGACGGCATGGAAGTCTCCGAAGCGCAAGCGCGCCAGCAGGAGGGGCGCGAGGCGCTGGTCAAGGCCCGGGTGGCGGTGCACACGGCCCGCCTGGCGGAGGTGGCCGCCCGCGCCCAGGAGGGCCTGGAGATCGCCGCCCAAACCTATCGGGCCGGACAGGAGGCCTTGCGCGAGCGCGACTTCCGGCGCTGGGGCTTGGCGGCGTCGCTGGCGGCCATTGCCTTGACGCTGGCCGGGCTGTGGTTGAGAATCCGAGCGCTCGAGCGCGCGCCGGCGGGGTGGCCGTGACACCGCGTCTGCTGGGACGGCTGCTGTGGGGAACGCTCCCGGGGCTTTGCCTGGCCGCTGAGCCGCCCAGCACCGCCGAGTACTGCGGCCGCTGCCACCGCGCCATCCACGAAGCCTGGAAACAGTCAGCCCACGCCCGCGCCATGGAGAGCCGGCTGTTCCAGGACGCCCTCGAACTGGCCGAGCAGGATTTCGGCCCGCAGAGCCGCAAGCTCTGCCTGGGGTGCCACGCTCCGGTGGCGGTGCGCACGGGGGATCTGGCCCTGCGCCAGAAAGTGAGCTGGGAGGGCGTCACCTGCGAGTACTGCCACTCGATGCGCGAAGTCGTGCTGGCGGCGGGCAATCCCCGGGCGCGCATCGAGTTCTCGCCCGTGAAAAGCGGGCCGTTGAAAGACGCCGTCTCGGGCGAGCACGGCGTCGAGTATTCGCCCTTGCACACTTCGGCCCTGGCCTGCGCGCCGTGCCATGAGTACAACAACGCCTTGGGCTTCCCGGTGCTCACCACCTTCAGCGAGTGGCGCGCGACCCAGGCGGGCGCCGCCGGACAGCCCTGCCAGGCCTGCCACATGGACCGGGTGGCCGGGGAGGTGGTGGATCCGCGCATCCGGCGAGCGCGCGAGGCGCGCGTCAACCTGCACCTGATGCCGGGCAGTCACTCGATCGAGCAGTTGACCCGAACCATCACCGCCCGCCTGTCGGCCGTCCGGGAGGGCGATCAATTGAAGGTTACCGTCGAGGTGGCCAACCGCCTGGCGGGCCATCGCGTTCCGACCGGCTCGCCCCTGCGCCAGTTGCAGCTCACGGTGAGCCTGGAGAGCTATGACGGGCGCCGCCTCCAGGATCAGCGGATCTATCGCCGCCTGGCGGCTGACGCGCAGGGCCGCCCGCTGACCCTGGAGCATCTGGTGTTTGTCAAGGCCGCCAAACTGGTGTCGGACACTCGCTTGGGCGCGGGGGAGAGACGTACGGAGGTATTCCTGTTTGCCCTGCCTGCGGGCGCGCCGGCTACGGTTAAAGCCTCGCTGACGTACTACTACTCCCCGATGGCGCGCCAGGAGAACCAGCAGCGCCTGACCTTCCTGAGCTTGAGGCGGCTGGTGCGCTGAACGGCCCCGCTTCAGCGGCCGCCGCGCAGAGCCGCCAGGATGCGCTCCGCCGTCATGGGCAGGCGCAGCAGGCGCGCGCCCACCGCATCGAAGATCGCATTGGCCAGCACCGCGCCCATGTTGACGATGGGCGGTTCGCCGCAGCCGGAGGCGGGCGCCTCGGGGTTGTCAATCAGCACGGTCTCGATGCGCGGCAGCCAGGAAAAGCGGGGGATGCGGTAGGTGTCGAAGTTGCGCTCCAGCACCTCCCCTCCGCGGAAGCGCACCTCTTCGGCGAGCGCATAGCCCAGGCCCATCATGATGCTGCCTTCCATCTGCTGGCGCGAGCCGTCGGGGCTGACCACCAGACCCTGGTCCTGAGCGCAAACTACGCGCCCCACCTGGACCCGCCCGGTCGTGCGCTCGACCGACACCTCCGCCGCCATCGCCACGTAGGTCCCCAGGTACAGGGCGCACGAAACGCCGACGCCGCGCCCGCTGGGCGCCCGGGCCGGCTTCCAGCCGAAGCGCTCGGCCGCCGCCTCGAGCACCCGCCGCATGCGCGCGTCGCTCAAGTGCCGCAGGCGGAACTCGAGAGGATCGGCCCCCGCCCGAGCAGCCAGCGCGTCCATGTGCGATTCGCGCGCGAAGGTGTTCGTGTTCACCGAGGGCGCCCGCCAGGGACCCACGGCGAAGGGATGCATCCCCGCAGGATTGCCGCCGCTCCAGCCCCCCGCCGACGTGGTGCGCTGGTGGGGAATGTCGTAGAATTGCCGCGCCTCGCGATCCCCCGCGCCGCAGACCTGGAAATCCCAAAGCACGATCCGGCCGCTGCCCTCCAGGCCGGCGCGCACGCGGACCACGGCCGCCGGGCGAAAGGTGTCGTAGAAGAACTCCTCGGCCCGATCCCAAACCACCTGCACCGGCCGCCCGGTGAGCCGGGCCAGGCGGGCCGCTTCGATCGCCTGCCGCGAGGCGCTCTTGCCGCCGAAGCCGCCGCCCACATAAGTCGTGATGATCCGCACGCTGTCGGCCGGCACGTTCAGAGCCTGGGCGATTTGCTGCTTCAAGGGGAAAGGGGTCTGGGCGCCGGCCCAGACCGTCACCTTGCCGCCCTCGATCTGTGCCGTGGCCGAGTGGGTCTCCAGGGCGGCGTGGGCTACGTAACCGTTCAGGTAACGCGCCTCGTGGATGGCGGCGGAGAGCCTCTCGCCCTCCCGGAGGTCGCCCGCCTCATGCACCACGCGCGCCGGCGGCGCCGTCTTCAACAGGTGATCGAAGATCGTGTTCTCGTCGGGCTCCGTCGGCGGCCGCTCGAAGCGGGCCCGGATGCGCTCGAGAGCCTGCTCGGCCAGGTCCCGGCGTTCGTGCAGCACGGCCACCAGATCTCCGTCCCGCACCAGGCGCGCCCCGGGGGTCTTCTCGGCGGCGGAGGCGTCCAGTTCCCTGAGGATCGCCCCGTGCGCGGGCGGCCGGAGGATGCGGGCGTGAAGCATGCCGGGCAGCAGGATGTCGCCCGCATAACGGGCCCGGCCGGTGACCTTTTCGAGCGCGTCCTTGCGCCGCGGCGAGCGGCCGATCAGCTTCAGAGCGGAGGGTGGCTTGAGCGGGACGTTCTCCAGGCGGCGCTCGATGCGCTTGCCTTGAACCAACTCGGCGAAGCTGACGCGCCGGGCGGGGTCCGCCCGCTCCGCGATCACCCCGTCCCGGACTTCGAGCCGCTCCGGGGGCGCCCCCAGTCGCTCGGAGGCCATCGCAAGCAAGGCCGCCCGCGCCTGGGCCCCGGCTGCGCGCAGCACGGGGCCGAATTGGCGGATGCTGAGCGAACCGAAGGTGCCCATGTCCCAGGGGCAGCGGTCGGTGTCGCCCATGATCATGTCCACCGCCTCGAGGGGCACGTCGAGTTCCTCGGCCAGAAGCTGGGCGAGCGCGGTCATCGAGCCCTGTCCCAGTTCGACCTTGCCGACCAGGCAGGTGACCCGCCCGTCGGGGCCGATGCGCAGGTAGGCGTTGGGATCGCCGGGATAGCCGGGGCGGGCGGGCAGGCGGGCCGGCTCCTGGGCGAGCGGATACTGTTCCAGCGGCAGGAGAATGAAGAGGCCGGAGCCGGCCAGGAACTCCCGGCGATCGAGTCCGTGCGGATCGGGCTTCATCGGGCGCCTCCCTTGGCGGCCGCCTCCTCGATGGCTTGGACGATGCGCGAATGCGAGCCGCAGCGGCAGAGGTTGTCCTCCATGCTGCGCAGGATCTCCTCGCGCGTGGGCCGGGGAGAACGCAACAGCAACGCGTACGCGTTCATGATCATTCCCGGGGTGCAGAAGCCGCACTGGAAGGCGTGGCGTTCCAGGAAAGCCTCCTGGAGGGGATGGAGGCGGCCGCCGCGCGCCAGGCCCTCGATGGTGAGCACGCGCTTGCCGGCCACCGTTGCCACGGGCGTGGCGCAGGACCGCACCGCCTCCCGCTCGACGATGACCGTACAGGCGCCGCAGAGGGCGGCGCCGCAGCCGAATTTGGTTCCCGTCAGGCCCAGGTCGCAGCGCAGGACCCAAAGCAGCATGCGCTGGTCATCGGTGAGGACCTGGACCGGCTTGCCGTTGAGGGTGAAGCGGATGGTTCGCTGCACAGGCTATGGCCCTCGAATGCCTTCCGGCATGATACACCGGCCACCGGCGGGGCGGGGCTACGGGGGAGCGGCAGGCAAACGCCGCAGCAGCTCCCGCAGCTCCTGCCGCCGGTGCGCGTACTCGGGACGGCCGGCGGCGCCTGACGGGCTCGCCGCTTTCGTCCCAGGAGGGCGCGTCGTCAATGACGCCATGGAAAATCTTGCCCGTGCGGGCGGTGACGTAGCCGTTGTGGCGGAACCATTGGGGCAGCGTGATCCAGTCGGGGAATTGATCGCGGAAGTGCCGGTTGTTGTCGAGAGTGCGGGTGCTGGTGGGATAGCGTCCCGTAAGCAGCGAGGTTCTCGACGGGTTGCAGAGGGGGTACTGGCAGTAAGCGCGTTGGAACCGCACTCCGCGTCGCGCCAGACGATCTATGTTGGGGCTGCGGACCGACGCGTTGCCGTAACAGCCCAGCTCGGGGCGCAGATCGTCCACGGCCGCCAGCAGGACATTGAACCTCGGGGCCGCGGGCGCCCGGGTGGCGGAAGCGCTGAGGCCGGCGAGGAAACCGCGCCGGCTCAGCCTGGCGCCGGCAGGGCGACGGGCGTCCATCAGGGGGTCGTGTATAATAACTCTGGAAAGCGCCACCCTAGCTCAGTTGGCAGAGCGGCTGATTCGTAATCAGCAGGTCGCCGGTTCGATCCCGGCGGGTGGCTCCATGGGTTCCCTTCCCGGGGCGCCTCGCCCCGGTCGCCGGCCGGCCGGCGGGTATAATCCAAGCAGTGCCTGAGATTCGTTACTCGGTGTGCGCTTTGGATTGCCCGGACACTTGCTCGATCCAGGTGACGGTGGACAACGGCCGGGCCGTCCGCCTGCGGGGCGATCCCGAGCATCCCATCACGCGCGGCTTCCTGTGCCAGAAGGTCGCGCGCTACCTGGAGCGGGAGTATTCTCCCCACCGGCTGCTGTATCCCCAGCGGCGCCTCGGCCGCAAGGGCGAAGGTCGCTTCCAGCGCATCGGCTGGGACGAGGCGCTGGATGAGATCGCCGAGCGGCTGGCGCGCATCGCCCGCGAAACCGGTCCCGAGGCCATTCTGCCCTACAGCTACGCCGGGACGATGGGCCTCATCCAGGGCGCCTCGATGGACCGGCGCTTCTTTCATCGGCTGGGCGCCTCGCGGCTGGAGCGCACGATCTGTTCCTCGGCGGGCGGCGCGGCGCTTTCGGCCGTGCTGGGTGCCCGCTACGGGACCGAACCCGAGCAATTCCGCCTGGCCAGGCTGGTGCTCCTGTGGGGCGCCAACGTGCTGGGGACCAACCTGCATCTTTGGCCCTTCCTGGTCGAGGCGGTGCGCAGGGGCGCCAAGATCTACACCATAGACCCGGTGTGCAATCGCACCGGCCGGCTTTCCCACCGGCACTACTTCATCAACCCAGGCAGCGACGCCGCGCTGGCCCTGGCCATGATGCGCGTCATCATCGCCGAGCGGCTCTACGACGCCGACTACCTGGAGCGTTATACCGAGGGCTTCTCCGAGCTGGCCCGGCTGGTCGAGGCCTATCCGCCCGAGCGCGCGGCCCAACTCACCGGCCTGGCGGAGCAGGAAATCATCGAGCTGGCGCGCGAGTACGCCGCTACGCGCCCGGCCGCCATCCGCCTGAACTACGGCATTCAGCGCAACGAGCGCGGAGGGCTGGCGGTGCGGGCCATCGCGCTGCTGCCCGCGCTTACCGGCTCCTGGCGCGAGCCGGGCGGCGGATTGCTGCTGAGCACCTCGGGCGCGTTCCCCCTGAATCGGGAGGGCCTCGAACGGCCCGACCTTCAGGAGCGCTCAGCCCTGGGCCGCCCCGCGCGCTGGATCAACATGTGCCGGCTGGGCCGGGCACTCACCGAGCTTTCCGATCCCCCGGTGCGGGCCTTGTTCGTCTACAACTCGAATCCGGCCGCGGTGGCGCCCCACCAGAATCTCGTGCTGCGCGGCCTGGAGCGCGAAGACCTGTTCACGGTGGTCGTCGAGCAGCTTCCCACCGACACCGCCGACTACGCCGACATCCTGCTGCCCGCCACCACGTTTCTGGAACACACCGACCTTTACGTCCCCTACGGGCATTACTACCTCCAGCTCGCCCGCCCCGCTCTGCCCCCGCCGGGCGAGGCGAAACCGAATGCCGAGATCTTCCGCCTGCTGGCCGCTCGTCTGGGATTCGACGAGCCCTGCTTCCGGGACCAGGACGACGATCTGATCCGCACCGCGCTCGATTCCGGCCATCCGTTCCTGGAGGGCATCAGCCTGGAGGAGCTCGACCGGCGCCGCTTCCTGCGCCTGCGCCTCTCCCGGGAAGGCGAGCCGTTCCTGCCCTTCGCGCAGGGCGGCTTCCCCACCCCCTCGGGCCGCTGCCGCTTCCAGGCCGAGGCTCTCGAGTACCGCCCGCCGGTGGAGTCCCGCCTGGGGGATGAGCAGTTGCGCAGGCGTTACCCGCTGGAGCTGGTGACGCCCAAGAGCGACAGCGGCCTGAACTCGACCTTCGGCGACCGCGACGAGGTGGATGAGGAGACCTCGCTGCTGGCCCTCCACGAAACCGACGCGGCCGCACGCGGGATCCGTGCGGGCGACTGGGTGCGCGTGTTCAACGATCGTGGCGAGGTGAAGCTGCGGGCGGCCTTGGGGAACGTCGTGCGCCCGGGCATCGTCTGCGCGCGCTCGGTGCGCTGGGCCAAGCGTTCGCCCGGGCGGCGGAACGTCAACGCGCTGACCTCGGATCGCCTGGCGGACTTGGGGGCCGGCGCGACGTTCTATAGTTGTTTGGTGGAAGTCGAAAAATGCGCAGGCTGAATTCCGGTTGGGTGTTGCTGGCGGCGGGATCGCTGCTGGCGGCGGCCGGCTGCCGGCGAGAGCAGCGGGCGATCGAGCGCGCCACGGTCGAAGAGTCGCCCGAGCTGGCCGCCATGGTGCATGTGGCCGATCCGAAGACCTCCTTCCAGTTGGTCAAAGGCTTCTACGCCCTGGAAGGCAATAGCTGGCGCTGGACGGCGGGCAGGTTTTCGGTGGTGTTGCGCGCCCCGGCGGGCGCGGCCGAGAACGGGGCCACGCTGCGCCTGAAGCTGAACGTGCCCCAGCCCATCGCCGACAAGCTGGGGGCGCTGAGGCTGAGCGCGGAGGCCGGCGGCGTCGCGCTGCCGCCGGAAACCTTCCCCCAAGCGGGCGATTACGAGTACGCCCGGGACGTGCCCGCGCGCGCCTTCCGGGGCCCGAGCTTGGCAATCAATTTTGCCCTCGACAAGGCCCTGCCGCCGGGCGACGTAGATCAGCGCGAGCTGGGCATCATCGCGATTTCGGTGGGCTTGGAGCCGAAGTAGGCTGGAAACGGTATACCTCGAAGATCGGCCTGCGGCGGCGGTCCCGGACTACATACAGGGTCTGCTTGGACCAGCCGGCCCGTGCGGCGTGGACCTCCAGGCGCGCCCCCGCGCCGGGGATGGCTTCCTGTTCCGTTGTGTGACCCACGAAGACGCTGTCTCGGGGCCCCAGCAGCCAACCGAGCATGCGTTGCTGATCGGGGTCGAGGGAATCCCGAGAGGCCAGATCAATCGCCTGGTAGAGCGGCAGCCGGCCTCGGGTCAGCAAACGCAGGCTGTCCACAATACCCCAGTCGGCGACCACGACTTTGCGGGCGGGCGTCTGCTCCAGCCGCCGGGCCAACTCCTCGACGGCTTCGGTCCAGACCGGACCCGGCCCGTGGCGAATCCACTGGGCCAGATGCTCGTTAGTGACCAGCAGGCCGGAGATCGCTACGGCGAGCGCCGCCGCAGCCCGCAACGGGCGGCCGGCGCGGCCCAGCCGCCGCGAGACTTCGGCCAGGGCCGCCGCCACGATGAAATGGGGCAAGGGCCACAGCAGCACGACATGATGGGTCGAGCCGCCCGTGTCTTGATTGAACGCCATCTGAGCCCAGGCCGCGCCGCCGGCCACCAGCGCCAGCAGGACCGCGCGGCGCGCGGGCGTCCGCCAGTACAGCGGCAACAGCGCCAGCGACAGCGCCAGGGCGGGAACCAGCAAGTTCCTCCTCGGCCGGCCTGCCGCCTCGCTCAGGGCCAGCGAGAGCCGCTCCAGGCGGTCCGGCGGCTGGGCGCGTGCGGCCCCGTCGTCCTCCCGCGTCAGGTAGCCGAACAGGGAAGCGCCCTCCAGACTGCTCTTGAGCAGCAGAGCCTTCTTGGGCACGTCTCCGGCCGAGTAATGGACGCCGCGGAAGGTCGCGCCACCGAAGCGCAGATTGTAAAGGATCAGGGGCGAGGCCCCCAGCAACAACGCCGCCAAGGCCAGCCCGGCGCGGCGCAGGCTGAACAGCCTGGCCAGATCGCGGCCGAACAGCGCCAGCGCGCCCAGCGACAGCCCGCTCAGCATCCACACGAAGATCGCTTTGTCCCAAAGCCCCAGACCGAACAGGAAGAAAGCCGCCGCCAGCGCTCGGTTCCGGCCGGTCCGCTGAAAGCGGACCAGCAGGTAGGCGCCGCCTAACAGCAACAGGTGCTGGAGGGCCACCGGTCCCCAATCGAAGGCTGTTGTCAGCAGAAAGGTGGCGTCGGTGGCCAGAAGCAGGGCGCCGATCCAGGCCGCGCCGCGCCCCAGGGTCTCCCGCACAAGCTTGTAGAACAGCCAGAGGGTGGCCGCGCCCGCCAGGATCACCGGGACGCGCACCGAGTAAAGCGAAGGGGGCCAGAAGCGGAACAGGCCGGCGTAAAGGGCCGCCTTCAGCGAGCCCAGGTAGCTGATCAGCATCAAGGGAATCTTCTGCTTGAAGACCTGGACCGACAGCTCCAGGTTCCGCGGCTCGTAGAGGACGGAGCCGAACAGAGCCTCGTCGGTTTGCAGGCCGGGGTAAGGCAGCAGGACCAGCGCCTGAAGGGCGAATAACAGTGCGAAGAGCAGCCCTGGAAAAACGGCCCACCGCGGCCGCTGCGGGCCGTCTAATCGCTTGAAGAGGCGGCGGATAGGGGAGACCACAAAGTGCGTATCATAGCGCAGCCGCACGGGGCGGGCGCGCCGGCGGGCTTGTGCTTTGATGGTATAGTTGACTGGGACTTTGACCAGGAGCACGCCGCGCATCGCCTTCTGGATCACGCCGCCGCTGGTTTGTCTGGCGGTGTACTGGCTGGGCCTGAAAGCCTGGTTCCAGCAGGACGACTTCGCCTGGCTGCACCTGCGCCTGGAGATTGACGGCTGGCGGGATTTCTTCCGCCTGCTCATCGAACCGCGCGCCCAAGGGACCATCCGCCCGCTGAGCGAGCGCCTGTTCTTCATCGTCTTCTCGGCCCTGTTCGGCCTGGACGCGCTGCCCTTCCGCATCTGGGTCTTCCTGACGCAGTTCGCCAACCTGGCGCTGATCGGCGCGATCGGGTGGCGGTTGACGGGCTCGCGCCTGGCGGGCTGGCTGGCGGCCGTGTTCTGGATCTCGGGCAGCGGCCTGGCCAAGGTGATGTCGTGGACTTCGGCTTACAACCAGGCGCTCTGCGCACTGTGCCTGCTGGCGAGCTTTTACCTGCTGGTGCGTCACGTCGAAACCGGGCGGCGGTCTTATGGGATCGGGCAGTGGGTCGCCTACCTGGCGGGCTTCGGCGCCCAGGAGTGGATGGTGGTTTACCCCGCGCTGGCGACCGCCTGGTTGTGGGTTTCCGCTCGCGGCCGTCTGCGCAAGGCCGCGGCGCTCTGGCCGCCGGCCGTGGCCTACGCCCTCCTGCACCACCTGCTGGCGCCGCCGCCCTCCGGGGGCACTTACGGTCTGTATTTCGATTGGGGCCTGCCGCTGACCCTGGCGACTTACTGGCGTTGGGCCGTGACCGCGGCCTATTCCACCTCGGCGGTGACGGCGGCTCTGGCGGCGATCCTCACCCTCGCGCTGGGGGCCTTTGTCCTGGTTCGGTGGCGGCGCGGAGACAGGCTGCCGGCGTTTTTCGCCCTGTGGTTCGTGATTGCCGTCGCCCCCGTGCTGCCCCTGCGGCGCCACATCACCGAGTACTACCTGACGCTGCCGACCGTGGGATCGGCGATGCTGGGCGGCTACGCCGTGGCCCGCGGGCTCGCCGGCCGCGGCCCATGGAAGGCGGCCGCCGTGCTGCTGGCGGCGGCGCACCTGGCGGTGGCGCTGCCGGCCGCCCGCACGGCCACCCGGTGGAACTACGAGCGCAGCCGGGCGGTCCGCGGCATGGTTCGAGGGGTAGCCCGCGCCAACCAGCTCCACCCGGGCAAGGTCGTCCTGCTGGTGGGGGTGGACAGCGATCTGTTCTGGACCGGGGTGTTCGACGAGCCCTTCCGCTTGGTGGGCCGCAACTCGGTCTTCCTGGCCCCCGGTTCGGAAGCCGAGATCGAGCCCCATCCCGAATTCGGGGACGTCGGGCGGTTCGTGCTGCCGCCCGGGGCGGCGCTGCGCGCGCTGGAGGAGGGGCGGCTGGTCATCTACGCCGTCGAGCCCGACCGCCTGCGCAACGTCACCCAGGTCTACGCGCCGCTGGCGCGGCTGCGATGGCAGGCCGAGGAGCCGCGCCAAGTGGATGTCGCCGAGCCGGTTTTTTCGCGCCAGCTCGGTACGGGTTGGTATTCCATCCAGGACCGCCATCGGTGGACGGCGAAACGGGCTACCCTCAGACTGGGCGGCCCCCGGACGCCTTCCGAGAAGCTGTACGTCGAGGGGTACTGCCCGGCCGAGCGGCTCAGGGACGGGCCGGTGCAAATGCTGATTAGCGTGGAGGGGGTGGCGCTGCCTGCGGTTCAGCTTCACCGGCCGAATGCTCGGTTCCAGGCGGTGCTGGAACTGCCGGCGCAGACGGTTGGGCGGGAGAGCATCGAGGTAGCGATCGAGGTGGACCGGACCTTCCGGGTGCCCAAGGAGGGGCGAGACTTGGGGCTGGCGTTCGGGAGGTTCGCGATTAGGTAAACTCTTGTTAATCTGGCTAACCGGTTTTTGAAACCCGCCTGGGAGGGGTGCATCTAAAGCATGTCGGGACACCCACCGGAAGGTGGTTGCACGATGGCTTGGTTTGCCGGTGTCCAAAAATGTACTGAGGAAGTGAAACTTCCGGCCGATATGGGCGTCTAATAGGGAATTCGGGCGCCGGATGGAGTCTGGACCGGGCTGGCATCGGATATGGAACCAGGATTGCTGGTCATTCCAGGGACTAACCGACGGTCTGCCCTGTGCCCTCGAGCGGTTGGGCGCTTCGAACCCGTCCGCAGGAGGGATTTTAGTGAGAGAGACTGAGATTGTGTGCAACTTTTCCGCGAAGGCCGGCGTATAGTATGATCGGGCGAGACCAAAACGGCATGAAGAAAATTTTATGGAGGACGCGCCTAGACGTCCGAGGAGGGGTTATCCAATGACGAATGGCGACTTGAAGAAATACCGTGAGGTCTTGGAACGCAAACGAGCCGAGCTTTCCGAGACGCTCCGCCGGCGCGATGAGATCGCTATCGAGAAAAGCGCCGACGCCATTGACGAGGTGCAGCGGGCCGCCGAGCGCGAGCTGGCGATCCGCAACCTGGACCGCGAGTCCCGCCTGCTGAGGAACATCCGGGCGGCGCTGGCCCGCATGGATGAGGGAACCTACGGCATTTGCGTTCGTTGCGAGGAAGAGATCAATCCCAAACGCCTGGCGGCGGTCCCCTGGACGCCGTTCTGCATCAAATGCCAGGAGGCGGCCGATCGTCACGAAGAGGAGCCTGTCGAGATCCTCAACGACATCCTCATGAACGCCGCTTGAGCGGCGACCGCAAGCCTTGGCGGGGCGCGGGCTTCACGCCCGCGCCCCGCAGTGTTTTAGGGGGCCTCCACCGGGCGCACGCCGATGGCTGAGAGCATTCTCAAGGAACGTCCCGTGCCCCGGCGATAGGAGACAAACTCCTCGCCGCCCGTGAAAGTGCACAGCCCGCTCAGGGCCAGCCGGCAGGGTTCCACTCCCGCCTCGAGGAGCTGCCGGCGGGCCGCCTCGGCCAGATCGAGCAGGACGGGTCCGGGGCCGGAGGGCAGCTCGGGCAGCCACGTTCGGAAACGCTCCGCCACCTCGGAACCCACCTCATAGCAAGCGCCGCAGATCCCCGGCCCCACGGCGGCCAGCAGCTCCTCCGGCCGGCTGCCGAAGCACTGCCGCATCCCTTCGATCACGCCGCCGAGGATGCCCCGGGCCAGTCCGCGCCAGCCGGCATGCACCGCGGCGACCGCCCGGCGCACGGGATCAGCCAGGAGTATGGGCAGGCAGTCGGCAGTGCGCACGCCTACCATCAGCCCGGGCTGACTCGACAGCAGGGCGTCGCCCTCGCCCAGGCAGCCGGCTCGCCCGTCGGCGCAGCACCAGCGGTCCGAGTGAACCTGGCGGAGCGTGGCCAGAGGGGCGCCCACCCAAGCGGCGGTGTGGCGCGTGCCGAAGCCGTGTTCCAGCCAGGGCCGGCCGTCGAGCAGCGAGCAGCGGTACAGACCGCGCTGGTCCTTGTAAAACATCGAGGGCGGGGGCCGTCAGGCCGGGTTCTGGATCTGGGCGATGCGCACGTTGCGCTTGAACTGCTCGAGCATGCTCTCGTCCAGGCGCACCTGAGTGGGCCGGCGCGCCAGGGTGGTCATCCGGTCAATCTTCTCCTGGAGCTTGAGCAAGCCGTAGAAGAGGTTCTCGGGACGGGGCGGGCAGCCGCTGACGTAGACGTCCACGGGCACGATGCGATCCACCCCTTGCAGGACGGCGTAGGTATTGAACGGTCCGCCCACGCAAGAGCAAGCGCCCATCGAGAGGACCCACTTGGGCTCGGGCATCTGGTCGTAGAGTCGCTTGAGGACGGGAGCCATCTTCAACGTCACGGTGCCGGCCACGATCATCAGGTCCGACTGCCTGGGGCTGGGCCGGAAGACCTCGGCGCCGAAGCGCGCGATATCGAAGCGGGAGGCGCTGGCGGCGATCATTTCGATGGCGCAGCAGGCCAGCCCGAACGTCAAGGGCCACAGCGAGGATTCGCGCGCCCAGTTGAACACGTAGTCCACCGTGGTCACCAGGACGTTGCGCTCGAACCGGTTTTCCAAGAGCGGCATAGGGATCGCTTCTTGATTGTAACACCGGCGCGCCGCCCCTCCCGGGCTCGGACTCTGCTCGGGGGGTGGTGCCGAGGCCGCCCGCGCGTGATAATAAAGAAAAGCCCCGGCTCGAGCCGTGGCGGGCGACGATGGTGCCGGCGTGACAGCGGACGGACTACTGGAGCGACTCGCCGGGCAAGTGCGCCGGCGCCATTTGATGAATCGCGCGCTGGCGCAGGGAGTGCTGGAGCTGGCGGCGGCGACGGCCGGTTTCGCAGCGCTGCTGATTGTGGGCGCCGAGGCGCTGGACTGGCGCTGGATCGCGGGGCTGTTTGCCGGAACGCTCGCCGTGGGATCCGTCCGGGCCTTCCGCGGGCTGCCTGAGTCTTACGCTTTGCTTCAGTTGGCGGACCGCCGCCTCGGCCTGCGGGACACCCTATCGAGCGCCTATTACTTCCATGCCTCCGACGGGTTGCGGCCGGTGTCGGAAGCCATGCGCGAGGCTCTGTTGGGCCAAGCCGAGCGCCTGGCGAGGGAGGTGGACCTCCGGCGGGCGGTTCCGCTGGTCGCGCCTCGCTCGCTTTACGCGCTGGCGGCGCTGGCGGCGCTCTCCGGCGGTCTGTTCGCTGTCCGCTACGGGGCGAGCCGGCGGCTGGACCTGCGCCCTCCTTTGGCTTCCGTATTGTTCCCCGGCGGCTGGCATCGCCCGAGGCAGTTTGCCGAGTCTCGCAAGGACGGCTGGCGCGAGCGATTCCAGCACACGCTCAGGCAAATGGGCCTGCCGCTTGAGCCGGAAGCGCCTCGGCGCGAGAGCCGCGGCCAGTCCCTTCCGGCGGAAACGCCGTCCGCCGCCGAAGCGGCCGCCCTCCGCCCGCCGGAGCTTTCCCGGCCTGTGCCGCTCAGCGCGGGCGAGGAGCTCAGCGGGGAGGACGGCGCCTGGGATCCGGGGGCGCAGTCTTCCGACGCGGCGGCGGGCGAGGGCGAGAACCCGGCCGCCTCGGCCAGACAGCCGGCGGAGGCGCCCGGGGAGAACAGCAACCTGCTGGAGCAATTCCGCGAGGCGCTGGCCAGTCTGCTCTCCCGCCTGAAATCGCGGCCGGGCGGCGGGAATTCGCCGCTCGCCGCCGACAGGGGCCGCCAGGGAAATGAAGCGGCCCGCTCGCGCCGGCAGGCTTCCGAGAAGGGCGAGTCGGGGCCGGGCCGCCGGACGCCAGAGGAGGCCACGGAATCCGACGGCGACTTACAGGCGCCGTCCGCCGAGCAGGCTCGGGGCGCCTCGGGCAAACCCGGCGGGCGCGACGCCGACCTGCAACCGGCCCGCGAGGGACGCAGCGGCATCGGCAAGGAAGACGGGCTCAAGCAGGCGCGCGAGGCCGAGCAGCTCGCCGCGATGGGGAAGATCAGCGAGCTGTTCGGACGCCGCCAGGCGACTCTGACCGGGGAGGTGACCATCGAGGTGGCTTCCGGCGATCAGAAGCTGCGCACGCCTTACAGCGAGCAGCAGGCCCGACACGCCGAGGCGGGCGGGGAGATCCACCGCGACGAAGTCCCCTTGCTGTACCACGATTACATCCGGCGCTACTTCGAGCAGATCCGCAGGTCGCCGGCCTCGCCGGGGGAGGAGAAGGCGGCTCGCGCCGCGCCTTGACGGGCTTCCGCCCCGGCCGGTGTGCGGACTCAGAGCGCTGCGCCTTCGCTGCGCGGGGCGTAGCGGCAGTGCCGGCCGGCGTCGAACATCGCCAGGACGTTCTCCGGCGGCACGTCGGGCTGGATGTTGTGGACCGCGGCCAGCACCCAACCGCCCCCGGGGCCCATCACCTCGAACATGCGGCGGACCTCGGCTCGCACCTGTTCGGGCGTGCCCTGCGGCAGCAGCCGCTGGCTGTCTATGCCGCCCCAGAAAGCGATGCGGTCGCCGAACTCGCGCTTGAGCTGCTCGGGCTGCATGTAGCGCGCGCTGACCTGCACGGGATTGACCGCATCAATGCCCATTTCGACGAAGTCGGGCATGTAGTGATAGACCGAGCCGCAGGTATGGTAAAGGATCTTGGCGCGGGTGTGGGACCGGATGGTGGCCACGATGCGCTCCTGGAAGGGCCGGATGAGCTTGCGGTACAGGGCGGGCGAGCAGACCGGGCGGTCCTGCATGCCGATGTCGTCTCCGAAGGCCACGATGTCAATGAGGTCGCCGACTTCCCCGAGCGCCCGGCGGTTGATCTCGATCATGACCTCCAGCACGGCGTGCATCAGGGTCTGGAACAACTCGTGATTGCCGGCCAGATCGAGGAACCAATCCTCGAAGCCGCGCAGGTATTGGGTCATGTGGACCAGGTTGAAGCGGGCGTTGAACATCACGGCGTAATCGGTCCGGCGGAGCCGGAGGGCCTGCTCGCGTAGGCCGCGGGTGCGGCCGGGATCGGTGGGATCGGGCCAGGGATAGCGGGCGATCGCCTGGGCGGTGAGTTCGCCGGCCAGGGGAGAGATCTCCAGCTCGTAATAGTGACAGCCCGGCGGACGGCGCCGGACGACGCCCCACTCGTCGCGATAGCGGCCGTTGCCCAGTTCGATGTCGCCCCCGGCATCCGGCGTCCCGAAACTGAAGGCGCGGGCATCCACGTCCAGCCTTTCCAGAATCGCTTCGTCCATCTCGACGAGCTGCTGCATGCGGTCTATGACGGCGCCCGGCCGGCCGAATCCCAGGTGAGCGCGCAATCTCTCGTAAGCGGGCGCCACGATGCCGGTGAAGCGGGCGGTGCCCAGATCCAGAGGGAGGCGGTCGGGCTCGCGGTGTTCCAGGGCGGCCAGCAGGCGTTCGCGGTGGGTCATGAAGCCTATTCTATGCCCGACCCTTACATCACCGGGCCGATGCGCCAGGGAACGAACTCGCGGTGCCCCAGGCGCTCGGCCGCCGTGCGCTCGCCGGAAGCCACTCGCAGCAGGAATGTGAAGATCTCCCCGCCCACCTGCTCGAGTTCCGCCTCGCCGTCGGCGATGCGCCCGGCGTTCACGTCCATGTTGTCCCGCATGCGGCGGAAGGTTTGGCTGTTGCTGGCGATCTTGACCACCGGCACGGTGGGGAAGCCGATGGCGCTGCCCCGCCCGGTGGTGAAGGCGATCAGGGTGCATCCCCCGGCCGCCAGGCCGGCCAGCGAGACCGGATCGTAGCCCGGCGTGTTCATGAACGCCAGACCGCCGCCGGCGATGCGTTCGGCGTAATCCACGGCGTCCATCAAGGGGGTGCTTCCCCCCTTGGCCACCGCGCCCAGGGATTTCTCCAGGATGTTGGTCAGGCCGCCGGACTTGTTGCCCGGAGAGGGGTTGTCGTCAAAGGTCGCTGCGAAGCGGGCCAGGTAGCGCTGGTAGGACCGGACGTAACCGAGGAACTTCTCGGCCACTGCCCGGTTGCGGGCCCGGCGGACCAGCAAATGCTCTGCGCCGAAGACCTCCGGGGTTTCCGCCAGCACCGGCGTTCCGCCCAGCCGCGCCAGGCGATCCGAACACAATCCCAGGGCGGGATTGGCCGTGATGCCCGAGAAGGAATCCGAGCCGCCGCAGTTCAAGCCCACCACCAACTTCCAGGCCGGCGCGGGCGCCCGCCGCTCGGCCGCGGCGCGCTCGATCAAGCGCCGGATCTCGCGGCGCGCCGCCTCCAGGGTGGCGCGGGTGCCGCCGCAGGATTGAAGCGTCAGCCCGATCAACCGCTCGCCGCGGAGATTTTCCTGCGGGAAGTAGGGGCCGATCTGGTTGACCTCGCAACCCAGCCCGATTAAGAGCGCGCCCGAGACGTTGGGGTGATCCAGCAGGCCGGCCAGCGTGCGGCGCAGCAGGTCGGTGTCCGGCCCGATGGCGTGGCCGCAGCCCTCGCCGTGCGGGAAGGCCACCACGCCGTCCACGGTTTCGGGCAGGGTTTCCCCTTCGAAACTGCGGGCGATCAGCTCGACGGCATGAGCGGCGCAATTGCTGGCCGCCGCGACGGCGATGTAGTTGCGCGTGCCGACCCTTCCGTCCGGGCGGAGGTATCCGAGGAAAGCCGGGGCTTCGGGCGCCGGCTGGGGCCGGGGGATCTCCCCCTGGGGAAATTCGTAGTCGGGGGGCGCTTCCTGGAAGGTGAGGTTGTGGGTGTGGACGTGCTCGCCGGCCTCGATGGTTCGGGCCGCGCTTCCGATGCGCTCGCCGTAGCGCAGCAGGGCTTCGCCGGCGGGGATCGTGCGCAGGGCCACCTTGTGGCCGGCGGGCACCGGATCGCGGACCGTCACCTCCAGCCCGCCGAAACAGAGCCGCCGGCCGGGCTGAAGCGGGAGGCGCGCCACCGCCACGTTGTCGGCCGGGTGGAGCAGCAAGGCCGCCCGTTCGGCCGCCGCGGGCTTTTCGATTTCGATGAGGCTCATGGAAGCCGCGCCTGCGCTTTCAGCGCATCAGCACCGTTTCGCAGATCTGTTCGTTCAGGTGCACGTGCAGCTTGTCGCCCTGCGGGTGAATCCAAAGTCCGCTGCCGTCCTTGGGAACCGGGATTTCGGCCGCCGAGCGGACCACGCGCAGGGCGCGATCGGTTTCCACCCCCTTGAGCAGCCGGCCGATGTGAATGTGGAAATGGCACTGCGTGCGCACCTGATCTCCATTGTAGGCCAGGCCCCAGTGCTGGCCCCAGAGTTCCCGGGCCCGGGCAATGGCCGCCTGCCAGATGCGGGTGCGCAGGGCGCGCGGCATGCGCTCGAAGGGCCGCGGGCCGTCGTAGGCATGAGTGCGCACCAGCAGGAGCCAGCGGTTCGGCTTGCGCGGGTTGGCGTCGGGCAGGAGGAAAATCTCGGTCTCCGGCGGCCGGCGTTCGGCTTCCCGGCACAAGCTGCACTGGCGGGCCTCCAGCGTTGCCGGCTGGGCGGGATCGCAAGAGCAGCCGACCTCGGCGATGCGCGTCACCTGAAGCAGCAGGAACCCCGCAAGGATGCAGAACCCGTTCATTTGCGCCCATTATACTTGAGGGGTGGCGCCGGCTCGCCTGCGGTTCTGGCCGCAGTTGGCGCCGGCTGCGGCCGGTGCGCTGCTGTACTTGACGGGGCTCGAGGCGGTCGGCCTGCTCGGGCCGGACGAGCCGCGCTACGCGGCGATCGCGCAGGAAATGGCCCGCTCAGGCGATTGGATCACGCCGCGATTGTGGGGCGAGGGGTGGTTCGAAAAGCCGCCGCTGGCCTACTGGATGATGGGGCTGGGCTTTCGGTTGGGCTTGGGCGCGGAGCTGGCCCCGCGCCTGCCGATGGCGCTGGCGAGTCTGGCCTTCCTGGTCTTTTACTACCGCCGGTTGCAGGAGGAGTTCGGCGCGAGGGCGGCCGGCGCCGCCACGCTGATCCTGGGCACGTCGGCGGGTTGGTTGGTGTTCAGCCGGGTAGGAGTGACGGATTTACCCATGGCGGCGGCGTTCTCCTGCGCCATGCTGCTCGGCTTGCCCTGGCTGGCGCGCGGGGAGGCGCGCGGGCTGCCCTGGGCGGCGTTCCTGCTGGGTCTGGCCGTGCTGGCCAAGGGCCTGGTTCCGCTGGCGCTGGCGGCGCCCTTGCTGCTGATGGGCCGGCAGCGGCTGCGCGACTGGTTAAGGCCGGCGCCGCTGCTTGCGTTCCTGGCGCCTGCGGCCCCCTGGTATCTGGCCATGGCGTTGCGCCATGGCGGGCGCTTCCTGGAGGAATTCTTCCTCAAGCATCACGTTGCGCGCTTGTGGGCCGACCAGCTCCAGCACGTGCAACCCTTTTGGTTCTACCTGCCTGTGCTGGCGGCGGGGCTGTATCCTTGGACGCCGCTGATCGCCCTGCTGCCGCGGCGCGGGCTTTACCGCGACGGGCGGGTGAAATTCCTGCTGGCCTGGCTGCTGTTCGGCCTGGTCTTCTTCTCGGCCGCGCTGAACAAGCTGCCGGGTTACCTGCTGCCCTTGCTGCCTGCGGCCGCGGCCTTGTTGGGGCTGGCCCTGGCCGAGACGCCCAGGGCGCGCTGGGCGCTGGGGGCTTGCGGACTGCTTCTGGCGGCTGTGCCGGCGGCGATCCACGTCCTGCCGGGGGCCTTGGTGGTCGGCCTCCGCAAGGCGCACTGGGGTGAGTGGCCCTGGGCCGGGACGGCCGCGGCTGCGCCCCTTGCCCTGTGGTGCTGGTGGTGGGGCGACCGCCGGCGGCAGGCGGCGTTGGCGGCCCTGGCGGCGGGGGTGACGGCGGCGGTGCTGTGGCTCGAGGTGAAGACCTTCCCCCTGCTGGACCGGCGGGTCTCCGTGCGGGCCTTCTGGCGCGGGATCGCGGACGCCTCGCAGGTCTGCATCGTGGAGGCGGATCGGGAGCGGCGCTACGGGCTGGCCTACTACGCGGGCGCTCCGCTGCCTGATTGCGCCCTCCGGCCTCTGCCGCTGCGCATCCGTGAGCGCGGCGACGGAAGCCTCGAGTTATCGGCTCGCTGAGGCGGCCGTCGCCTCAGGCGAGCTTGGCGGCTTTCAGCGCCTTCTCGATCTTGGCTTTCAGGTCCTTGGTCTTCTTGCTCTCGGGGACGCCCTCCAGGGCGGCCAGGGCTTCCTTGCAGAGCGCGCCCAGGCGCTGCGGCTGGTCCAGTTTCTCGCGCGCGAACAGCTTGGAGAGATCGAAGAAGGCCTCCGCGAAGGCCAGCATGAAGCTCGCCCGCGGCACTTGCACGGGCGTGGCCTTGAACAGCTCCTGGGTCTTGGCGGTGTCCTCGGGAGCGCCCGCCGCGGCGCAGGTCATCATGAGCACCTCACGCTGGAGGGTCCTGCGTTCCACGGCCTCCAGCTCGGCGTCCTGAATGAGAATGCCCTGGCCGATCTTGTTGAGCTGCGGGATCTCGGCCGCGCTGCCGGTGGGATAGATGAAGTCCAGGGCGACCTGGGGATCCTTGTTCTTCTCGCGGAAACGGAACATGGTCTCGGCCGCCTGCACCGCCATCTGGCCGGCCAGCACGCGGTACTGCGACATCTGCCGGCGGAAGGGAGTGGGATTGGTGCGATTGGCGTGGCCGCCGCGTTCGAAGCGATCGGCCAGCTCCATATAGGCTTTGGCCATGCCGGTGTCCAGGACGAGTTTCCAGGGTTGGGCGCGGGCGACGTATTCGTTGTCGGTCTTCGAGAGCTGCTCCAGGTGGTCGCTGGCCTTGACGTAATCGCCCGCCCGGAAGGTCTCCTGGGCGGCGGACCAGTAGAAGGCCGGGGTGCCTTTGGCGGGCGTGGGCGGCGCGCCGCCGGTGCAGGAAAGCGCCCACATAGAAAGACCGATGAGGGTCGAGATCGCGAGAGCCTGCTTGTGCCGCACGGTCATGAATGTGCCTCCGCAGCAATGCTGTATCACAAAACGAGCGGCGATGCAAGCGCGAGGCGGCGGGCGGATTTCCCGGCTGCGCAGTCAGGCGCATTCGCCGCCCGGGGGCGCCGGGGCGAATCGGCGGCCGGAACGGCTCAGGCGCGGCGGGAGGTGCGGGCGCTGCTGGAGCGGCCGGCTTCGGCGGCCGGCAAGCCCACTTCGGCGGCGGCCGCCAGGGGGAGGGGAGGATCGGTCCAGGCGGCCATTTCGGCCACGGGGACGCCCTCGGCCTCCTTGAAGAAGGCCAGCCGCCCGGCGGCCGCATCGAAGTCCACGCGGATCCAATCGCCGCCCGAGATCTGTTCGGTGGCGATGAGGTTGGAGAGGGGCTGCACGAGCAAGCGCTCGATGGCCCGTTTCAAGTGGCGGGCGCCGTATTTCAGATCGGCCCCTTGCTGGAGCAGGTGATCCTTGGCCGGCTGAGTGAGGCTGAAGACGAAGGGCCGCGAGGAGGACAGGAAGATGCGCTGCTGGACCATGCGCAACTCGATGTCCAGGATCTGGCGCAGTTCGGTTTCGCCCAGGGGGTTGAAGACGACGATCTTGTCCAGCCGGTTGATGAATTCGGGCGTGAACTTGCGCCGGGCGGCCTCCAGGCCCGCTTGCGCGATCTTTCCGGACAGCCTGGCGTCCGCCTTCCCGTTGGCCGGGCGGTGGAAGCCCAGGCGAGGCGACATCAGGGCGCTCATCTCGGCGGCGCCCAGATTGCTGGTCATGAAGATCATGGCGCGGGAGAAATCCACCCGCCGGTTGTCGCCCAGGGTGAGGGTGGCCTTGTCGAGAATGCCCAGCAACAGATTCCAGAGGGCGTCGCTGGCCTTTTCGATCTCGTCGAAGAGCACGAAGCTGAGCTTGACCTTCTCGGTGTGGTACTGATTGAGGATCTCCTGGCTGAGCAAGGGATGGGTTTCGCGGTGTCCCAGGTAGCCGGGAGGCGAGCCGATCAACTTGGCGATTTCGTGGCTGTGCTGGAACTCGGCGCAGTCCACCTTGATGACCGCGCGGGCCGATCCCAGCAGGGTTTCGGCCGTGGCCTCGACGATGCGGGTCTTGCCCGACCCGGTGGGTCCCAAGAACAGAAAGTTGCCCACGGGCCGGCCGGGCGGAGCCATGCCCGTCAGGTGCATCTGATAGATGTTGACGATCTGCTGGATGGCCTCCTGTTGCCCCACGATCAGGCGGCGCAGAGAGGCTTCCAGCGTCTCGGCGTCGCGGCCGGTGCGCTCGGGATCCAAGGGTATGGTGCGCGGCGTCATGCTGGCAACCCGGCGCCGGCCGGGCCGGGACCTCGCGGCCGCGGCCCGGCGCTGCGCCCAACAGTTCGCTCGCTTGTTCTTATCGGCGGATTGCGGCGTTTCTCGCAGCCCACGGCGGGCGGCTACTTGCGCGGCTTGCTGGGGCGCACTTCCACCCGGCTGATCAGCGTGCGCGCCGGCATGCGCAAGACGGCCAGCACGATCTCGGCGATGTCCTCCGGCGCAATCTTCCAGTCGGCGGCGCCTTCGCCCGCGAAGCGGGTGGCGACGCTGCCCGGCAGGATGGCGCAGACCCGGATGTCCTCGTAACGATGATCCAGCATCATGGCTTCGCTGAAGCCGTTCAGCCCGAATTTGGAGGCGTTGTAGGCTGCGCCGCCGGCGAAGGGATTCTTGCCCGCCAGGCTGGAGATGTTGATGATGAAGCCTCCGCCGCCGGAGCGCATCCTGGCCAGGGCGGCGCGCGCGCAGTAGAAGGCCCCCGTCAAGTTGGTCTCGATGGTGCGCCGCCAGTCCTCCAGGCTGAGTTCAGCCGCCGGGGCGAAGGCGCCCACGCCCGCGTTGTTGATCAGGATGTCCAGGCGGCCGAAGCGCTCGTCCACCAGCCGGAACAGCCGCTCGACGTCCTCCCAGCGGGAGACGTCGGCCGCGCAGCCGACCACCGGCCCCTCGGCCGCCAGGGCTTCGAGGGCCTGCTCGACGCCTTGCGGGTCGCGCCCGCAGAGGGCGACGCCGGCCCCCGCTCCCAGCAAGGCGCGAGCGATGGCCCGGCCGATGCCACGCGTGCCGCCGGTGACGACGGCGATCTTGCCTTCCAGAAAGCGTTCCATGAAGCGATTATCCGCCGGCGGGGAGCCGGGCCGGGGCGGGGTATAATGAGAGCTTACGGTCTGCTGGGCGGCGTGTTCCTGTCATGCCTGAGATGAGCATCCTGTGGCTGCGCGCGGCGGCCGTGCTGTACACGCTGGGGCTGGCCCACGCCCTGCTGATGGCCTTGCGCCGCCGCACGCGGCTGTTCACGGCGGCTCTGGGGGCCTTCGCCCTGGGGGCGGTGCTCCAGACGGTCTCGATCGTCGAGCAGACCGCCGCCAGCGGCCATTTCCCGGCCAACAACTTTTTTCAGTCGGCCTCGCTGTGCGCGCTGCTGAGCGCCCTGCTGTATCTGGCGGTGTGGTGGCGCTACCGGCTGGAGAGCCTGAGCTTGTTCGTGTTTCCCCTGGTGTTCGTTTTGAGCCTGGTGGGAGCGCTGGGCAGCCCGCTGTCGCGCTGGGGCGATCAGCGGGTGCGCGACGCCTGGCTGCTGGTGCACGTCACGCTGGTGCTGGCCGGCTATGCGGCCCTGCTGATCACGGCGGTGGCTTCGATCGCCTACCTGATTCGGGAACGGCAGCTCAAGAACAAGCAACTGCGGCCGCAGGCCGGCGGCGCCCCTGCGCTGGGGACGCTGGACGAGCTGATCGGGCGGGGCATGACGGCCGGTTTCGTGCTGATTACGCTGGCGGTGATTGCGGGCAGCGCCTGGGCCTCGATCGAGTGGGGGGCGCGCTGGATCGGCGACCCGCGCATCCTGGTTTCGCTGGCCACCTGGGGAGTGTACCTGGTGATGGTGTTCCTGCGCGCCACGGCCGGCTGGCGGGGGCGCAAGGCGGCCCTCATGGTGCTTTCGGTGGTGGGTTGCTCGGCGCTGACCTGGGCGGCGCACACCAGCCTGCGCACTTTCCTGGCGCGATGAAACTGCTGATCACAGGCCTGAACCATCGCACGGCGCCGGTCGAGGTGCGGGAGCGGCTGGCCTTCGATGCGCCGTCGCTGGCGGGCGCGCTGCGCGATCTGACGGCGCGGCCCGGGGTGAGCGAAGCTCTGATCCTTTCCACCTGCAATCGGGTCGAAGTGGCGGTGGCGGCCGAAAACGGCGCCGACCCGGAGAGCGCCGTCGAAGAGTTTCTGGCCCAGAATCGCCGGGTGGAGCGCGCCTGGCTGGCGCCCTACCTGTATCGCTACCAGGACGAGGAGGCCATCCGGCACCTGTTCCGTGTGGCGGCCAGCCTGGATTCGATGGTGGTGGGCGAGCCGCAGATCCTGGGCCAGTTGAAGGCGGCCTACGCGGCGGCCAAGGCGCAGGGGGCGGTGAGCGGCCGGCTGGAGGCGATTCTGACGCGGGCCTTCAGCGTGGCCAAGCGGGTGCGCGCCCAGACGGGCATCGGGGAGAACCCGGTCTCGGTCAGTTCGGCGGCGGTCGAGCTGGCGCGCGAGATTTTCGGCTCGCTGGCCGAGCGGCGGGTGATGGTGGTCGGGGCGGGCAAGATGTCGGAGCTGGCGGCCCGGCACCTGCGCCGCTCGGGCGTGGCGCGCATTTACGTAACCAACCGCACCCCGGAGAGGGCGCGGGCCATGGCCGAGCTGTTCGAAGGCGTGCTGGTGGAGTACGACCGCTTCCTGAACGTGCTGCCCGAGGTGGACATTCTGATCGCCTCCAGCGGCGCTCCCTTCTATCTGCTGCGCAAGGATCAGATGCGGCGGGTGCTGGAGGCCCGGCGCTACCGCCCGATGTTCCTGATTGACATCGCCGTGCCGCGCAACATCGAGCCGGCGGTCAACGAGCTGGACAACGTCTTCCTCTACGACATTGACGATCTCCAGCGGGTGGTGGAGGCCAACCTGGGCGAGCGGCGCAGCCGGGCCCAGCAGGCCGAGCGCATCATCGCCGAAGAGATCGAGCGCACGCTGGCGCGCCTGAAGGCGCGCGAACTGGGGCCGACGATCGTCGAGATTCAGGAGCAGCTCGAAGGGATCCGGCGGGCCGAACTGGCGCGCCATCGCAGCCGGCTGGGTCCCCTCACGGCCGAGCAGGAGGAAGCCCTGGAGGCGCTCACCCGCGGCATCCTCAACAAAGTGGCCCACGGCCCGATCGCGGAGTTGCGCCGCCAGGCGGGCCGCCCGGGGGGCTGGGAGGTCGTCGAAACCATCCGGCGGGCGTTCCGGCTGGATGAGTGAAGCATGCTGGCGATCGGCACGCGCGGCTCGCAACTGGCCCTGCGGCAGGCGCGCTGGGTGGCCGAACGGCTGGCGGAGGCGGGCGAGCCAAGCCGCCTGGAGATCATCCGCACCACGGGGGACAAGATCGCGGACGCGCCGCTGGCGCGCATCGGGGGCAAGGGCCTGTTCACCAAAGAAATCGAGGAGGCTTTGCTCGAGGGGCGGATTGATCTGGCGGTGCACAGCCTCAAAGACCTCCCCACGGAGTTGCCCGCCGGGCTGCGGCTGGCGGCCGTTCCGCCGCGCGAGGATCCCCGCGACGCGCTGGTGGGAGCGCGGCTGGCCGAGCTGCCCGAGGGGGCGCGGGTCGGAACCAGCTCCCTGCGCCGCTCGGCGCAACTGCGCGCCCTCCGCCCGGATCTGCGGATCGAGCCCGTGCGCGGCAACCTGGACACGCGCCTGCGCAAGTTGGAGGAAGGCCGCTACGACGCGCTGGTGATGGCCGCCGCGGGCCTGAAGCGCATGGGCTGGCAGGAGCGCATCAGCGAGTATCTGCCGGCGGAGTGGATCTGCCCGGCGCCGGGCCAGGGGGCGCTGGCCATCGAGACGCGGGCGGACGGAGAGGCGGCGCGGATTTGCTCGGCGCTGGAAGATGCCGCCGCGCGGGCGGAAGTCACCGCGGAGCGGGCGGTGCTGGCGGGGCTGGGCGGGGGCTGCCAGGTTCCCGTCGGCGCGTACGCCGAATTCCGGGAGGGGCGTCTGGCGATCCGGGCGGCGGTGATTTCTCCCGACGGCAGTCGGGTGATTCGCGCCGAGGCGGAAGGGCCTGCGGCGCAGGCGGCCGAGTTGGGCGGGGAGCTGGCGCGGCGCTTGCTGGAGAGAGGCGCGCGGGCCGTGCTGGAGGCGGTCTACGGCCGATGAGCAGCCGCGACCCGGGTCCTTTGAGCGGGCGGCGCATCGTGGTGACGCGGGCCCGCGAGCAGGCGCCCGAGCTTTCCGCCCGGTTGCGCGCGCTGGGGGCGGAGGTGATCGAGCTGCCCGCCATCGAGTTCCTGCCGCCTGCCGACCCGGCGCCGCTGGAGGGGGCCCTGGCGCGGCTGGAGAGCTACGACTGGCTGATCTTCACCAGCGCCAACGGGGTGCGGTTCTTCCTGGAGCGGTGGCGGGCCGGCGCGGGCCGGCCCCGTTGGCTGCGCGCGCGCCTGTGCGCCATCGGGCCGGCGACGCGGCGCGCCCTGGAAGCGGCCGGGCTGAAGGTGGACCTGATGCCGCGCGAATACGTGGCCGAGAGCTTGCTGGAGGCCTTTGCGCCTTACGAGCTGGCGGGGACGCGTATCCTGCTGCCGCGGGCGGCCGCGGCGCGGGATCTGGTCCCGGCCGAGCTGCGCCGCCGGGGCGCGGTGGTGGACGTGGTCGAGGCGTACCGCACGGCGGCCCCGGAGGATCTGCCCGAGCGGGCGGGCGAGATTTTCCGCGCCGATCGCAAGCCGGATTGGGTCACCTTCACCAGCTCCTCGACGGTGGCGCATTTGCTGGCGGCGGTGGGCGCGCCTGCTCTGGCGGGCGTGCGCGTGGCCTCGATCGGCCCGATCACCACGGCGGCGGTGCGGGCTCATGGCCTGGAGGTCGCGGCGGAGGCCGAGCGTTACACAACCGAGGGTTTGGTGGAGGCGATCCTGCGCCGCGCCTGAGGCCGCTCAGCGGCAGCCGTCCGGGCAGCGGGCGGCGATCAGCAGGTTCAGGGCGGTGAAGTACTCCGCGCCGGAGACCGCGCGGGGACGGGCATCGCTCTGGCCGCCGGGGGCGGCCGCGCGCGGCTGTTGCGGATCGGTTTTGTGCGCCACCACCAGATCCAGGGCCGGAAGCACCGTGATGTACTGCCCGTAGGCGCCCATGCCGGTGTAAGCGCCCGCCATCGGGCCGCGGCGGCCGGGCGAATCCCACACCCACCACATGTAGCCGTAGCCCCAGAGCTGGCCGCTGCCGTAAGCTTGCTCGCGCTGGGGCAAGGGATTCAACTCGGCCAGGGGCGTGACCAGCGAGACGATCTTGCGCGCCCACTCGCGGGGGATCACCTGGCGGTCCGCCCAGCGGCCCTCGCGCAGCATGAGATAGCCCAGCCGCGCCATGTCGCGGGTGGAAAGCCACATGTGATAGGCCGGATGGATCGAGCGCCTGGCGTCCCCGGACTTTTTCTGGCGCGAGCGGTCGAAATCCTGCATGCCGACGGGACGGGCCAGGTCGGTCTCCAGCGCGTCGTAAATGTCCCTGCCGGTAAGCCGCTCGAACAGGGCCCCGGCGGCGTTGAAGTCCCAGTTGTTGTAGAGGAAGTAGCGCCCGGGTTGCTGGGAGCCGCGGGGCGGCGCCAGGGCGGTGGAATCGCCCGGATTGGAGGCGGGATGGTAGACGCCGCTGCGGGCCGTGAGCAGGTGCTCGATGGTGGCTTGCTGCTCGACGGGCAGCAGGCCGTCCACGTCGCTGAAGCCCAGCTCGCGCAGCGTACGATCGAGCCGGATCCGGCCGGAGGCCACGTAGTTGCCGTAGAGCATGGCGAGCACGCTCTTGCGCACGCTGGCCAGATAGCTCAGCCGGGCCGTGTCGCCGTACTCGAACAGCACGCGGCCTCCGACGACCGCCATCATGGCCGTGGTGTCCAGCGTGCGCAGGTAGCCGCGCAGAGCTTCCAGCCGGGCGCGCGAATAGCCGGCTGATTCCGGGGCGCGGATGCGCTCCCAGTCCTTGCCCGGATAGACGGGCCCGCCGGCCGGCTGAGCCGCCAGAGGGCCGAGGCTCAGGGCGGCCAGGACCAGCCGGGCCGTCAGGCGGCGCCAGGCGCTTCGCGACATCGCCCCTCGCCTCAGGCCGCGGCTTGGATTTCGCGGCGCGCCCGGGCGATCACCTCCAGGTACTGGCGCGCCTTCTGCGCGATGACCTCGTAGCGGCCTTCTTGCATGCTCCTGGCGTCCACCAGTTCGGCGCCCACGGCCACCGCGCAAGCGCCTGCCTTCAGGAATTCCCCGGCCGTTTCCAGATTGACGCCGCCGGTGGGGATCATCTCGATGTGGGGGAAGGGCGCCTTCAGGGCCTTGATGTACTTGGGACCGCCCACGTTGCCGCAGGGGAAGATCTTCACGATGTCGGCCCCCGCGTCCCAGGCGGCCAGCACTTCGGTGGGGGTGAGCGCCCCGGGGATGGAGACTTTCGAGTAGCGGCGCACCATCTCGATGGCGGCCGGTTTCAAGCCCGGGGAAACGAAGAACTCGGCCCCGGCCAGCATGGCGGCCCGCACGGTCTCGGCGTCCAGCACCGTGCCTGCGCCCAGCACGATCTTGTCGCCCAGCGCGTCGGCCACTTTTTCCAGGGCGCGCAGGGCGCCGGGGACCGTCATGGTGATTTCGGCCGCGCGGATGCCGCCCTCGTAGATCGCCTCGACGGCGCGGATGGCGGCCTCGGCGCTGGGGGCGCGGACCACCGGGACGATGCCGATGTCGGTGATGAAGGAAAGGATCTGCTGCCTGGTCATGATGCTCTGATCTTAGCAGCGGGCGGCCGCGCGGCGGCGGCCCCCCAGGAGCTTACCAATCCACCACCGAGCCGTCGTCGCGGTCGTAGGTTTCCGGGTTGCGCCAGTCATGGCCGATCTTGTCGGCCAGGGCCTGCTCATCCAGCTCGATGCCCAGCCCGGGAGCGGAGGGCAAATCCACATAGCCCTGCTTGACCGTGAAGGGCTGCTTGAGATAGCCCTCGCCCAGGCTGACCTGCTCCTGGCAGAGAAAGTTCGGGATCGAGGCGGCGAGCTGGATGCCCGCCGCCAGCGAGATCGGCCCCAGCGGGTTGTGAGGCGCGATGGCGGCGTAGTAGGCCTCGGCCATGCCCGCGATCAGGCGCCCCTCGGTGATGCCGCCGGCGTGGCAGAGGTCGGGTTGCAGGACGGTGGCCGCCCGCTTCTCCAGCACCTCGCGGAAGCCCCATTTGGTGAAGACGCGTTCGCCGGTGGCGATAGGCAGGTGGGTGGAGCGGGCGATCTCGGCCATCACATCGTGGTTCTGGCACTGGCAGGGCTCCTCGATGAACATGGGCTGATAGGGTTCCAGCGCCTTGATGAGCAGCTTGGCGGTGGCCGGGCTGATGGCGCCGTGGAAGTCGCAGGCGATATCGGCGTCGTTGCCGGCGACGCGGCGCAGTTCGGCGAAGCGCTCGGCGGCGTACTGCACCTCGGCGGGAGTCTCGATGTAGCGCGAGGGGCGGCGCTTGGCGGGGCCGCACTTGAAGGCCGTGAAGCCTTCCCCCAGGCGCTTGCGGATGAGCTCGGGCGAGCCGGCGTGGGCGTAGACGCGGACCCGATTGCGGGTGGGTCCGCCCAGCAGCTCGTAGACCGGCACGCCCAGGGCCTTGCCCTTGATGTCCCACAGGGCCATGTCAATGCCGCTCAGCACGCTGGTCAGGATCGGGCCGCCCCGGTAGAAGGCGTGGCGGTAGATGGCCTGCCAGTGATGGGCCACGCGGCGCGGATCCTTGCCCACCAGGTACGGCTCGACCTCTTTGACCGCCTCGGCGCAGGTCTTGGCGCGACCTTCCAGGATGGGTTCCCCCAGGCCCACGATGCCGGCATCGGTGTGGATCTTCAAGAACAGCCAGCGGGGCTTGACCAGCAGGGTCTCCAGTTTGGTGACGGTGAGTTTCTCCCGGGGCGACAGCGGCGCCTGCCGCTCGATGCGCTGCCGGGTCTCCGGCTCCAGGGCGGGCAAGCCCAGGCCGGCGGCGGCGCCCGCGGCCACGCTGCGGCGACTGATGTTGTCTTTCACGATCGGCCTCCTTTCGAGCGGGGCCCACTGTAGCGCACAGGATCTGGCAGAATCAATGCATGCTGGTGCGCGTGCGGGTCAAGCCCAACGCGCGGCAGGCGCGCATCGAGGCGGCGCCCGACGGCGGCTTGACCGCCTGGCTGAAATCGCCGCCCGTCGAGGGCCGGGCCAACGCCGAACTGATCGAGCTGCTGGCGGAGCGCTTCCGCGTGCCGCGCTCGGAGGTGCGCATCCGGGCCGGGCGAACGGGCCGCAGCAAGCTGGTCGAGATCGGCTGAGGCGGACCGCGGCGGCGCATTGCGGCTACACTGGTGTTCTCCCGTGGAGCTGAGCACTCCGTTGACCTATGTGAAGGGCGTGGGGCCGGCGCGGGCCGCCATGCTGGAGGCCAAGGGGCTGGCCACGGTGGAAGATCTGCTGGCCTACCCGCCCTTTCGATACGAGGATCGGCGCAACGTCAAGACCATCGCCGAACTGGCGCCGGGAGAGACGGCCACCGTGATCGCCCAGGTGCGCAGCGCGCGCCTCTCGGCTTTTCGCCGCCGGGATCTGGGCCTTTTCGAGGCCACCTTCACGGATGCCTCCCGCGCCGTCCTGCTGGCCAAGTGGTTCCACGCCGCCTACCTGGCCGACGTGCTGGCGCCCGGCCTGCGCGTCGCCCTCTACGGCAAGGTCGAGTACGACAGTTACGCCGGCCGGCTCAGCATGCTCCATCCCGAGTACGAAATCCTGGGCGAAGAGGACGAGGCCGACGCCGCCCTGCACGTGGGCCGCATCGTTCCGGTCTACGAAGCGGCCGGCAAGGTCACCACGCGCGTCTTCCGGCGCCTGCTGAACACCGTGCTCGAGAGCCTGCCGCCGCCGGCCGATCCCTTGCCGGCCGCCGTCCGCCGGCGGCTGGCGCTGCCCGATCTTTGGAGCGCGGTGCGCGGCTTGCATTTCCCGGGCGAGCAGGAGGACCTCCGGCTGCTCAACGCCTTCCGCACTCCGGCCCAGATTCGCCTCATCTTCGAGGAGTTCTTCTGGCTCCAGTACGGGCTGGCCCTCAAGCGAAACCAGGCCGGCCGCCAGCCGGGCATCGCCTTCCGCCTGGACGAGCGCGTGCGCGAGCGGGTCAAACGGATGCTGCCTTTCAAGCCCACCGCCGCCCAGAAGCGCGTGCTGGCCGAGATCGCCGCCGACATGGCCCGCCCCCATCCGATGCACCGCCTCTTGCAAGGCGACGTGGGCAGCGGCAAGACCCTGGTGGCGGCCGAGGCCGCCATCATCGCCATCGAGAACGGCTACCAGGTGGCTTTGCTGGCCCCCACCGAGATCCTGGCCGGGCAGCACTATTACTACTTCAAGGGCCTGTTGGGCAAGCTGGGGTACACGGTGGGCCTGCTGACCGGCTCGGCCGGCAAGCGCGAGAAGAGCGCCATGAAAAAGCTGCTGGCCGAAGGCCTGGTGCAGTTCGCCGTGGGCACCCACGCCCTGCTGGAGGAGGACGTCGAATTCCGGCGCCTCGGGCTGGCGGTGATTGACGAACAGCACCGCTTCGGCGTGCTCCAGCGCCTGCGCTTCATCCGCAAGGGCGAGCATCCCGACGTGCTGGTGATGACCGCCACGCCCATCCCCCGCACGCTGGCGCTGACCCTCTACGGCGACCTGGACGTCTCGGTGATTGACGAGCTGCCGCCGGGACGCAAGCCGATCATCACCCGGCAGGTCAGCGAAGACCGGATCGAGCAGGTCTGGAGCTTCCTGGCCGGGCAGATCCGGGCGGGCCGCCAGGCCTACGTGGTTTATCCGGTGATCGAGGAGTCGGAAACGCAGGCCAGCAAGGCGGCCGAGAAGATGTACCGGCGCCTGGCCGAGCAGGTCTTCCCGGATCTGCGCGTGGGGTTGCTGCACGGGCGCATGCCCGCCGACCAGAAGGAGGCGGCCATGGAGAGCTTCCAGCGCGGCGAGACGCAGATCCTGGTTTCGACCACGGTGATCGAGGTGGGCGTGGACGTGCCCAACGCCACCGTGATGGTGATCGAGCAGGCCGAGCGCTTCGGGCTGGCGCAACTGCATCAGCTCCGCGGGCGGGTGGGGCGGGGCGCCGAGCAGAGTTACTGCCTGCTGGTGACCGGGCGCCTGAACGAGGTGAGCCGGGAGCGCATCCGGACCCTGGTGGAATCGAGCGACGGGTTTTACATCGCCGAGATGGATTTGAAGCTGCGCGGGCCGGGGGAGTTCTTCGGCACGCGCCAGGCGGGGCTGCCCGCGCTGCGCGTGGCCAACATCCTGCGCGACGCCGAGCTGCTGGAGCTGGCCCGGCGGGAGGCGGCCGAGTTGCTGGCCTCCGGCGCCCCGGAGGAACAGCGCCGGGCGCTGGCCTACGTGCGCCGGCACTGGCGGCGGCGCTACGGGCTGGCGGAGGTGGGCTGATGCGGGTGATCGGCGGGCAGTTCCGCAGCCGCCGGTTGAAGACGCCGGCCTCGTACGCGCTGCGGCCCACGCCCGACCGCCTGCGCGAGACGCTCTTCGACGTGCTGGGGGCGGAGGTCGAGGGTGCGATCTTTTTGGACGCCTACGCCGGTTCGGGAGCGGTGGGCATCGAGGCGCTCAGCCGCGGGGCGGCCCGAGCCATCTTCATCGAGGCGGACCGCGCGGCCGCCGCTCTGATCCGGGAAAACCTGGCCGCGCTGGGCCTGGAGGCGCGGGCCGAAGTGGTGCACGGACGGGCGCTGAAGCGGCTGCCGCAGTACGCCGCCCGGATCGTCTTTCTGGATCCGCCCTACGACCAGCCGCGCGAGGCGGAGGCCGCCCTGCGCCTGCTGGGCGCCGCGCCTCCCGCCCTGGCGGTGCTCCAGCACGAGCGCCGCCGGCCGCCGGCGGACCACTACGGCGCCCTGCGCCGGGTGCGCACGCTGGCGCAGGGGAGCAACGCCCTCAGCTTCTTCCGCCCGGCGGCGCCCTGAAGGGCGCCGGGAATCAGTGGAACAGGTGTGGAGAAGGCCGGCTTCCGTTCAAAAAGAAAGTAAGTCGCGGCCCGACCTGAGCCATAATTCAGTTTGGAGTGCAATTTCTGGATGCCTTTTTACGCTCACAGCGCAAACGGGAAGGGCGAGTGGGAGCCGCTGGCGCAGCACTTGGAGAAAGTCGCCCGGCTAGCTGCCGGGTTTGCCGCAGAATTCGGGGAGAACCAGCGGGCTTATGCCGCGGGTTTGCTGCACGATCTGGGCAAATACGGCGACAAATTTCAGGCCCTGCTGCACGGCAAAGAAAAGGGAGTGGACCATTGGTCCGCGGGCGCGTGGGCGGCCCTTACGAAGTACCGCCGGGCGGGGGTCGCGGCGGCCCTCGCCGTGCAGGGCCACCACATTGGACTTCAGCAAGACGTCACGGCTGCACTGGAAAGCCTGAACCCCATGCGGTCTCGGCCGCCTGAGGCGCCGAAACTGTCTGAGACCGACGTGAACGTTCTTCTGGCGCGCCTGGCTGGCGATGGCCTGAAGCTGCCAGAGCGGATGGTGGATCCGGTCGAGACGCCGGGGCCCGTCGGTCGCATGCTGGACGTTCGCATGTTGTTCTCCGCCCTGGTGGACGCGGACTTTCTGGCGACGGAGGCGCACTTCGATGTCGAAAAGAGCGCCCTGCGCGCGACGGGCGAATCGGCAGACCCGGCCGCGTTGCGGGTTCGGTTGGAAGAGTACCTGGCCGGCGTGCGCGCGGCCTCACCGGCGACGGCCGAGGTCCGAGCCGTCAGAGAGGATCTTTTGTCGGCCTGCGCCGCAGCGGCGGAATTCCCCCCGGGGCTTTACACTCTGACGGCGCCTACCGGGTCCGGCAAGACCCTGGCGTTGCTCGAGTTCGCCCTGAGGCACCTGCAACGGCATGGCCGGCGCCGGCTGGCGGTCGTGCTGCCCTTTCTGAGCATCATCGAACAGACCGCGGCCGTCTACCGCGGCGCTCTGAAGGCGTCACCGCAGCTCGTCATCGAGGATCACTCTCTGGCCGGCTTTGAAGAGCAGGGAGCGGAGGGCCAGACTGGGGTCTCGCGGCAACGGGCGTTGCTGGCCGAGAATTGGGACGCTCCGGTCATCATCACCACCAGCGTGCAGTTTCTCGAATCGCTGTTTTCCAACTCGCCGGCGGCCTGCCGCAAGCTGCATCGGCTGGCTAATTCGGTCCTCATCTTTGACGAGGTTCAGACGCTGCCTTTGAGGATCGTCATTCCCACTCTGGCGGCGCTCTCCCATCTTTGCCGCCGCTACGGGGTTACGGTGATCTTCGCCACCGCCACCCAGCCGGCATTCGATCATCTTAGCGATTGCGTAAGCAAGTTTGCTCCCGGCGGCTGGCGGCCCAAGGAGATCGCCCCGCCGGCGCTGGGACTTTTTGAACGGACCAAGCGGGTGACTGTGGAGTGGCCCGAGCCGGATGAGCGGAGTTGCTTCGAAAAGGTGGCCGAGGAGCTTTCCGGCTACTCGCAGGCCATGTGCGTAGTGAACGTAAAACGGGACGCTCGACGGCTGTACCAGTTGCTCTGCAACGCCAGGGACGAGGACCTGTTTCACCTGTCCACATTTATGTGTCCCCGGCACCGCAAGGAAGTGCTCGCAGAGGTTCAGGGTCGTCTGGCGGCAGGAGAGCCGTGCCTGCTGGTCGCCACACAGTGTGTGGAGGCGGGGGTGGACCTCGACTTCCCGGTCGTGTACCGGGCCGTGGCGCCCCTGGACGCCATTGCTCAGGCCGCCGGCCGTTGCAATCGGAATGGACGCCTCGCCCGAGGGCGGCTGCGCGTGTTTCATCCGGAGGATGCGCGGTACCCTAGTAGCGACTACCGTCAGGCCGCTTTGCTTACGCTCGAGATCCTCGCTCTTTACGGCGGGAGGCTGACCTTGGACGATCCCGAAGTGTTTCGGCAGTATTACCAGAGACTTTACCATCTGGCCGCCGTGGACCGGCAAAATCCGGAGTTGCTTCAGGCTATCGAGGCAAGGAATTTCGTCGAGGTGCGGCGGTTGTATCGGGTGATCGAAGAGGCCGATGCGATCAACATCTTGACTCCCTATCAGCCGGAGAAGTACGAGGAACTTGCGCGGGCGGTGCGGGGAGAGGGCCTCAGCCGGGGCTGGATGGCGCGGGCCCGCCCTTTCACGGTGAGTTTGTTCCGCCCGCGGCGCTCGGATCGCGTGTATGATTTTCTGGAGCCGGTGCGGCTCAGGGACGGAAGTCGGGCGCCGGATTGGTTTATCCACCTGCGTCCGGAACACTACCACCAGAAGCTGGGATTGGAAATCCCGGAGGAAATGGAGCTGATGCTGGCATGAAACCGAACACTCAAACGCTCGAAGTCTGGGGGGAACTGGCCTGTTTCTCGCGGCCGGAGCTGAAGGTCGAGCGTTTCAGCTACCCGGTGATCACGCCCTCGGCGGCGCGGGGCATCTTTGACGCCATTTATGTCAAACCCGTCCAGTTCCGCTGGCAGGTCGAGCGAATCGAAATCTTGTCGCCTCCCTCCTACATCGCCCTCCGGCGCAATGAGGTGAAGGAGAAAATCAGCGTGGACCTGGTTTCGCAATGGATAAGCGGCCGGCAACCCCCGCGACCTATCCTGGCCGACGCCGAGGGCGAGGCCACCGGCAGGACGCAGCGGCAAACCATGGCCCTGCGCGACGTCCGGTATAGGCTGCACGCACGCATCGTGCCCTGGCCCGGGTTCGAAAGCATGCTGCCGGCCTTCGAGCAGCAATTCCAGCGGCGCGCTTCGAAAGGCAAGTGCTTCTATCAACCCTATTTCGGCTGCCGTGAATTTCCGGCCTGGTTCGAGCTGCCTGCGCCGGGGGCCTGCGAACCTCCGCCCTGTCCCCTGGATTTGGACGTGGGCTTGATGCTCTACGACGTTTTCGATCTGTCGCGACCGGGCCCGCCCACCGCCGCGCCTTACATCACGCTGTTTCGAGCGCAGGTAAGAGGCGGGGTGCTGGAGGTTCCCGCCTTCGACGATCCGGCTGTGATCAAGCTGCCGGGAGGGGCTCTGTGATGCTGCACGAAATCGTCAGTTACGCGCGGCGCGCCGGCTTGTGCGCTGAGCCGGGCTTCGCGACCAAAGAAGTTCGCTGGGCCATTTCGCTGACGAGCGGGGGCCGGTATCTCGGGTTGCTGGGTTTGGGGGATCCTGCGGACCGGCGCAAAGGGGGGCGGATGTTCCCCGAGTGCCCGGACCTCAGCCAAGGCGAGTTGATCGCGGGCGGCCAGACCCGCAGCCACTTTTTGGTCGAAACGGTTGAGGTCGTGGCGGGCTTCGGCCAGTCGTCCAAGCCGGGCAAGACGGCTGCCAAGCGGCGGTTCTTTATCGAACTACTCAGGCAAGCCTCCCGGGTGATGCCGGAGCTTTCCGCCGCGGCCGCTGTACTCGAGGATGAGGCGGCGATGTCCCGTTTGCGGGAGGAGCTGGTTGAGGCGAAAGCCAGGCCTGTCGACAAGATTACTTTGTACATAGACGGCCGGTTCCCCGTGGAAAGCCAGGACTGGCATGACTGGTGGCGACGATACCGCGCGGGACTTGTCCCAGCCCGCCGGGGGAAGAAGTCCACGAGCGGCAGCAGGCAGATGCTTTGCTTGCTGACCGGTGAAGCGGTGCTTCCCGCGGCGACTCATCCGAAAATCAAGGGGCTGCCGGGGGCGAACCCCAGCGGCGCCGCCCTCGTCGGTTTCGACAAGGAGGCCTTCTGCTCTTTCGGGCTCGAGCAATCCGCGAACGCGGCCATGTCGGAGGAGGCGGCCAAAGCTTACGAGGCCGGCTTGAACGAGCTGATCCGATCCCAGGCCAGCCGACTGGGCGGGCTGCCGGTGTTGATCGTGCACTGGTATCGCTCGAAAGTGAAGTCGGAAGACGATCCTTTGGCTTGGTTGGAGGATCCCCCCGAGGTCGCCCAAGCAGATGCGCACATGCGGGCCCGGACGTTGCTGACTGCGATCCGCGATGGGAAGCGGCCGGACCTTGCCGGCAATACCTATTACGCCTTATCGCTTTCGGGCAACGGCGGCCGGGTGATGGTGCGCGATTGGATGGCGGGGGCGTTCGAAGAGCTCGTGGGGGCGGTTGATTCCTGGTTTTCGGATCTGGCCATCGTGCAGCCTTCAGGCGGGGGTCTTGCCCCCTTGCCACGTTTCTTCGGCCTTGTGAGCTCGCTAGGTGGGGAAGGGCGGGAGGGGGGCGTAGCTCCCCCCCTGGCCGCGAAACTCTACCACGCCGCCGTGCGTGGTGAACCGATTCCTTCGGCAATCATGGTCCGGGCGCTAGCCAGGACTCGGGTGGACTTTGTGAAAGGGAACGCGCCGGACGCCGGACGGATGGGCCTTCTCCGCGCGTACTTGGTGCGGCAGTATAGGCAGAAAGGAGAGATGAAGATGGCAGGAGCAATCCAGCCCGGATTGAGTGAAGAGCTAGGCGATCCCGCCTACCAATGCGGCCGGCTGATGGCGGTGCTGGCTGCGGTTCAGCGAGAGGCGCTAGGGGATGTAGGCGCCGACGTCATCCAGCGCTACTATGCCGCGGCGAGCGCCACCCCGGCCCTGGTTTTCGGCCGGCTGATCCGCATGACCCAGTTCCACCTGGGCAAGGTCAAGCAGGACAAGCCGGGCCTGGCTTGGTGGTACGAAGATCTCGTCGCCGGCATCTCGAAGCGCATCGGACGCGAGATGCCGGGGACCCTGACCCTGGAGCAGCAAACCATGTTCGCGCTCGGCTATTACCACCAGTTGGCCGAGCTGCGAGCTCCGCGACAGCAGAGACAATTGACTGAGGAGGAAAGCAACCAATGAGCATTTCGAACCGTTATGAATTTATCTTTCTGTTCGATTGTCAGGACGGCAATCCCAACGGTGACCCGGACGCGGGCAACGCCCCGCGGGTAGACCCCCAGGATATGCACGGGCTGGTCTCCGACGTGGCGCTCAAGCGCCGGGTGCGCAACTACGTGCAAATCGCAAAAGGGAACCAGCGCCCTTACGCGATCTTCGTCGAGCACGCCACCAACCTCAATACGAAGATCGCCGAGGCGCACGTCCAGACGGGGGGCATGCCCGAGGGCGACAAGGGGCCTTCCAAGGACAAGGTGACCCAGGCTCGCGAGTGGATGTGCCGGAACTTTTTCGATGTGCGCGCCTTCGGTGCGGTCATGAGCACCGGACCGAACGCCGGGCAGGTGCGCGGTCCGGTGCAATTCACCTTCGCTCGGTCCGTGGATCCGATTCTGCCGCTCGATGTCTCCATCACCAGAATGGCGGTGGCCGACCCCGTAAAGGGCGCGAAGTCGCTTGAGGACTACGTGGCCTGGGAGAAGCAGCAGCCGGAGGACGCATTGCGCACCATGGGCCGCAAGAGCCTCATCCCCTACGGCCTGTACGTCGGCAAAGGCTTCGTCAGCGCCCACCTGGCGGAACATACTGGCTTCAACAAGGATGATCTGAAGCTCTTGTGGGCGGCGATCTTGAACATGTTCGAACATGACCGCTCGGCCAGCAAGGGGCTGATGACGGTCCACCGTGAGTACGCGTTCGCCTTTCGCCATGTGGGCACCGATTCGGACCCCGAACAGCGGAAGGCCGAAGCCAGGTTGGGCTGCGCGCACGCGCACCGGCTTTTCGCGCTGGTCACCGGGAAGATCCGGCGCCGGGAAGGCGTGGAGGCTGCCCGCTCGATCCACGATTACTTGCTGCCGCAGTTGGAAGAGATCCGGGCGGAGCTGCCGCGCGGGGTTGAGGTGCACCGGATTGCCGATCTTCTGTGAGCCGCCGTGTTCGAGGAAGCGGACTTGCTGCCCCTGTCGGGGCTGATGCACCTGGTGTATTGCGAGCGGCGTTGGGCGCTCATTCACCTCGAGGGGATCTGGGAGGAAAACGTGTTCACCGCCGAGGGGCGCCTCTTGCACGAAAAGGTGGACGCAGCCTGCTCCGAGCAGCGGCAGGGCGTCCGCATCGTGCGGGGACTTCCCCTTCGTTCGCTCCGGCTGGGTTTGGTCGGCCGGGCGGATGTGGTGGAGTTCCCGCCCCCTCCCGATCCCCCGTTTCCAGTGGAGTACAAACGGGGAAAGCCCAAGCCGGACTGCTCCGACGAGGTCCAGCTTTGCGCCCAGGCGATGTGCCTGGAGGAAATGCTCGGGATCGGCGTTCCGCGAGGAGCGTTCTTCTACGGCCAGCCTCGCCGTCGCACGCTGGTGGAATTCTCCCCCGCGCTTCGCTGCCTGGTCGAGCAAGCCGCGGCCCGCATGCATGAGCTGGCGGCGGCGGGCCGCACACCCCCGGGAAGTTACGACAAGAAGTGTCGCGGCTGCTCCCTGTTTGACCTCTGCCTGCCCCGCGCCGTCCGTCCCGGACGGAGCGCGGCGGAGTGGCTGGAAGCTTCGCGGCGGCACGCAGCTCGCCGGGACCGGGCATGAGAAAGCTCTTGAATACGCTGTTTGTTACCACCCAAGGAGCCTATCTGGCGCAGGACGGCGAAACCGTCGTAGTGCGTCGGGAACAGGAGATCTTGCTCCGCGTTCCCATCCATACGCTTGGCGGCATCGTCTGCTTCGGACGGGTCTCGGTCAGCCCGCCGCTGATGGGTCTGTGCGGCGAGCGTCAGGTGCTGATCAGCTTCTTGAGTGAATCGGGTCGCTTCCTGGGCCGAGTGAGCGGCCCGGTCGCCGGCAACGTCCTGTTGCGCCGGCGCCAGTATCGGCTGGCGGACGAGCCTCGGGAGGCTGCCGCTATCGCTCGGGCCATCGTCCTCGCCAAAGTCGCCAACTGCCGGAACGTGCTGCTGCGGGCCAATCGGGAATCGCCCGAGCGATCTGCCGAGCTGGAGCGGGCCGCCGGGGCGCTGGCCCAGATCCTGGATCGTTTGGAGAGGTCGGACCTGGATCTGGACAGCCTGCGCGGCATGGAAGGCGAGGCTGCTCGCGCCTACTTCGAGGTGTTCGACCGGCTCATCGTCCATCGAGAGGAGTTCCAGTTTCGCGGCCGCAGTCGGCGGCCGCCGCTCGATCCGGTGAACGCTATGTTGTCGTTCGTCTATACCCTGTTGGTTCACGACGTCACTTCGGCGCTGGAGAGCAACGGATTGGACCCCTGCGTCGGATACCTGCACGCCGACAGGCCGGGGCGTCCCGGCTTGGCGCTCGACCTGATGGAGGAGTTCCGCCCCATTCTGGCCGACCGGCTGGTGGTCTCGCTGATCAACCGCCGGCAGGTGCGGGCGGCAGGCTTTCAAACCGCCGAGTCAGGTGCGGTCCTGATGGATGAAGCCACGCGGAGGGAGGTTTTGACCGCCTGGCAGAAGCGCAAGCAGGAGGAGGTGCAACATCCTTTCATAGGGGAGTCGGCGCCTCTGGGATTGTTCCCGCATTTGCAGGCATTGCTTCTGGCTCGGTATCTGCGGGGCGATTTGGACGCCTACCCGGCACTGGTATGGAGATAGCGCAGGCTCTTTCATGATGGTTCTGATCACCTACGACGTCAACACAGCCAACGAGGCCGGGCGACGGCGGCTCCGGCGCGTGGCTCGCTTGTGCACGAACTACGGTCAGAGAGTGCAGCTGTCCGTCTTTGAATGCTCAGTGGACCCGGCGCAGTTCGCCAGGCTGAAGGCGTCCCTGGTTGAGGAGATTGACCCCAGCGTTGACAGCCTTCGGTTCTATTTGCTGGGGAGTAACTGGCGGCATCGCGTCGAACACGTGGGTGCGAAGCCGGCCATTGATCCCGAGGGACCCTTGATCGTATGAAGGGCATTCCCGTTACGCGCACCCCAAGCGACCGGCGGAACCCGGCGGGGTTCGCGCCGACGCCAACCTGTTGCGAATGAAGAGGCTGGCGATGGGCTCCCGTGGAGCCGAGGGGACCGGCGGAGCCGTAGTAGCGGCTTTCGCGCGTTGCCGCCGCCAAGCTGTTGCTCGATAAGGCGCAAAGGCCGGCGCCGTTGTCGCCCGCGCGCGGGCGTGGATTGAAACGTATATTTTCTTGTAAGCGGGAGGTGGGTATGAGTTGTCGCCCGCGCGCGGGCGTGGATTGAAACTTACTGGCGCTGCTTGTTATCTTCCGGCGGCCCAAGTTGTCGCCCGCGCGCGGGCGTGGATTGAAACACGATGCTCGGCTGATATTGGCCAAGCGCCAAGCTGTTGTCGCCCGCGCGCGGGCGTGGATTGAAACACGAAGACCTCATTAAACCCGCAACCGCCAAGGAGGTTGTCGCCCGCGCGCGGGCGTGGATTGAAACACGCCGGCGCATGCACTACCTCATATCGCCGCACGTTGTCGCCCGCGCGCGGGCGTGGATTGAAACAAAGGCGTAGTTGTAATTCCGCCGGGAACTTACCGTTGTCGCCCGCGCGCGGGCGTGGATTGAAACACGCTGGCGCATGCGCTACCTCATATCGCCGCACCGTTGTCGCCCGCGCGCGGGCGTGGATTGAAACCCATTCATCGAAGCTGTAGAAGCCGTCTCCGCCGGTTGTCGCCCGCGCGCGGGCGTGGATTGAAACTGAACAGTAAACGTAACTGCCGTTTGCGCCGGTCGTTGTCGCCCGCGCGCGGGCGTGGATTGAAACATACCGCGCGCTGCCTTGGAGAACTACTTCTCCGTTGTCGCCCGCGCGCGGGCGTGGATTGAAAC
>Ga0209018_1000142_pt1 | contig 67272 bp, 40 predicted proteins | sample YNPBryBLVA2012_FD_185814 | JGI IMG/M metagenome (GOLD analysis project Ga0209018, IMG submission 185814) | Anoxygenic and chlorotrophic microbial mat microbial communities from Yellowstone National Park, USA - YNP Bryant BLVA 2012 (SPAdes)... ...
ATTCATTCCGACGAGCCAATGGCGATACCGACAGAATTCAAGTTGCACCAGAACTACCCCAATCCCTTCAATCCTGAGACCGCCATCGAGTATGATCTGCCGAACGTCTGCCTGGTCACGGTAGAGATTTTTAATACCGTGGGACAACGGATTCGCCTGGTGAGCTCGCAGGTTCAGGGTCCGGGCAGATTCACCTCGATATGGGACGGTCGCGATGACCAGGGGCAGGCGATGGTTTCTGGAGTGTATTTCTACCAGGTCACAGCTTCTGCTGTAGCAAACAAAGAGAGCATTCAACAAATTCAATTTCATGAGACCAAAAAAATGCTATTAGTCAAGTAAGGAGGCTTCCATGAAACGAGTTATCTATATTTTATTGGCGTTGCTATTGATCTTTTCCATTCATAATTCCATGGCGCAAATCCCAAGGGTCATCAGCTATCAGGGACAACTGTTGGGCTCAAACGAGCAGCCAATGCCTGAAGGGGATTACAAGCTCACTTTCAAAATGTATGATCAGAGCAACAAACTATTATGGACGGAAACCCATAATCCAGTTCATGTTGCCGGTGGGCTATTTCAGGTTTTTTTGGGATCGGTGATACCACTCAATCTCCCCTTCGAAATGCCATATTTTTTAGGCATTCAAGTGGGCAGTGATCCAGAGCTTGTACCGAGAATTCCGATAACCTGCGCAGCCTATAGCGTCAGTAGCAGTCAGGTCTTTGGCTACAACAATATTTTCCCCACCGAGGGAAATGTCGGCATCGGTACTTTAAATCCCGATCCGCAACACAAGCTCCATGTGGTAGGTCTGGCTCGATTCGACTTGCCATCAGGACAAATCAATATTAGCACACCTGGAGGCTGGCCTGGATTCATCATGTTTACGCCCGAGGGGCACCGTCGCGATATTATCATCGAAGATCCTGATCCAGGCAGTGGATTTAAAGGCGGAATTACAATCGCAACGAGCCAGTCTTCGGCAGCTCCTTCATCAACAAATGGTATCACGATCACAGAAGAGGGCTATCTGGGGGTTGGGACCTGGTTACCTAAAGGCAAGCTGGACGTTGATTTCGGCGCTACAGGTGCGATAAGAGCAGGCACTCCGCTGGGGAATGGAGTAGGCTGGATTATGATCGGTCCGAATGGGCATCGTCGCGACATCGTCAGTGATAAAAATGGCGTGTACATTGGTGCCAGTTCCAGTTCCGACGCAGCCAACGCAGATTTTCAGGTATCGGAGGCTGGCAAAGTGGGCATCGGATTATTGACCGGTGTACCTGACAATATCTTAACGGTCGTTCAAGGTTCCGCCACCGATCCCATCGCCGATGGCTGGACTACTTACAGCTCGAAACGCTGGAAAACCAACATCAAACCCATCGATAATGCGCTGGAGAAAGTCGCACGTTTGCGTGGCGTAACTTTCGATTGGAAAAAGGATGGCAAGCATGACATCGGTCTGGTTGCCGAAGAAGTCGGGCAGGTGATCCCCGAAGTTGTCGTATTTGAAAGCAATAACAAAGACGCCAAATCGGTGGATTACTCTCGACTCGTCGCTCTGTTGATTGAAGCGGTCAAGGCTCAACAACAGGAAATTGAGACGCTGAAAGCGACAGTCAAATCTTTAAAAGCAGAGTGAGGCGGAACAAAAAAATAGCCTCCACCTCTTAAGTGGAGGCTATTTTTTTGATATCTTGTAAACGAACGAGCTATTTTCTCCTGATATCTCTTTAAACGTTCCGATGAAATCTACTTCAAATTTCAGCATTTTTGCCGAAGGTACTCTTTGAATGGCCAGCGATCATCGTTACCTCCAATAAAAATTCTCATTGCATTTATCGAAATTTTTCCATAAAATTATCTTAAAGCGCGTGATCAATCTTACAACCAAGGAGTCGCCAGTGAGAGCGTGTAATTTTACCCTCATTTTCCTAATAGCCGCCTCACCATGTTTCTCACAGATGGATTCGACAGCAACTGTACCAGATACGTCCCTCGCCAGTCACTATTTTCGTCAAGCCAAAACACTGGCGGCAAGGGCGCGGTTCGATAGCTCCACGATCTATTATGAGAAGGCGAATCAGATTTATGAACAACTAACAGCTCACTCCGCTGATTCAGCGTTATGGCAGACTTATCTCACCAGCTTAACCAATATTGGTATCAATCACTACCGTAAGGGCAACTATCAGCAGTCGCTGGAGCAATTGCAGAAAGCGTTGACGCTCGGATTAAAAAAATTCGGCGCCAGGCATGTGGCAGTAGTCGATATTTCAAGTCACCTCGGCATCGTTCATTTTTATCTGGGCAACTATGCCAGGTCGCTCGATCTTCATCATCAGGTGCTGGAAAAAAGGCTGGAGTTTTTCGGCTCCGATCATCCCCAGGTCGCTGATAGCTACAACAATCTGGCCATGATATTTGGCAGAAAAAATGACTATCAACAATCGCTGAGCTATTTCAAAAAAGCCCTGGCAATTTTTCTCAAATCCTTCGGTGAAAATCATACACTGGTGGCCTGCGCCTATCATAATCTTGGAACAACCTACCAAAAAATGTGCGACTACGAGCGAGCACTGGAAAGTTATCATAAATCGCTGGCGATCGATTTGAAGCTATCGGGTGAAAACAATCCCGATGTGGGCATGACCTATGCAAGAATGGGGGCGATCTATGGACTGATCGGCGATTATGATCAGGGGTTCGAGTATTATCATAAAGCGTTGTCCATTTATCTGACGGCGTTTGGAGAAAATCATCCCCAGGTGGCTGGCCTTTACAATGATATGGGCGCTACCTATCACAAGCAGGGCGAGCTCCAGCGTGCGCTCGATTGTTTTCAGAAAGTAATCGCCATCAGGCTGCGCACATTGGGTGAACATCATCCGACCCTGGCGATTGGCTATGGCAACCTTGGTGTAATTTATCGTGAGTTGGGCAACTATGACCAGGCACTGGAACATCATCGCAAAGCGCTGGCGATTCATCTCGAATCGCTGCCAGAAAATCATACGTTTGCCGCCAACACCTATCGCAATATCGGCGTGGTTCACAGTCTCAAAGGAAATGATGCCGATGCCCTCAGCTATTATGGCCAATCATTAGCGATTCTGAAAAAAATATTTGGTAAAAAACATCCGAAGGTCGCTGACATTTATCAACTTTTGGGCGAGCACTATTTAAAGAGGGCCGATTTCAGTCAAGCGCTTCGCAATGGCCAGCAGGCAATCATCGCCCTCACCCCTGATTTCAGCGACACCAGTATTTATCGCAATCCCCCACTCGATGCGTTGCGTCTGGAATATCAAACCATTGCTACGCTGAAGGTAAAAGCCGATGCGTTGCGACAATGCTATTCCCCTAACTCACTTAGCCTGAACGATCTGGTAATGTCGTTCGATACCTATCAACTGATCTGCAATTTAATCGATAAAGTGCGGACCAGCTATCACGCCGAAGCTTCCAAGTTGTTTTTAGAACAAAAGACAGCGAAGATCTATGAATCAGCGATCCAGGTGGCACTCACGCTCTATACGATCACGCAGAATCGTTCCTATCATGAAGCCGCTTTTTCGTTTGCTGAACAGGCCAAAGCTGGAGTTCTGTTCTCCGATCTGCAGGAATCCAACGCCAGGCATTTTGTCGGCATCCCCGATAGCCTGCTGGAAGTTGAACGACAGTTGAAAATCGTCCTGGCGCAGTATGAAACGCAGCTCGAAAAAGAACTACAGAAATCAGAAAATCAGGATAGCTTGCTGATCAAGGAGCTTCAGGCAAAGCGGTTTCGCGACCATGCGCAATACCAGGCACTCATCAAGCAGTTTGAAATCGATTACCCTCGATACTTTGACCTGAAATATCAAATGCAACGGCCGTCGGTCGCCCAGGTGCAACAAGCGCTGGCGCAGAACTCGGTGCTGATCGAATACGTAGTGGGTGAGGATGCGATATTCATTTTCACCATCACCCATGATGATTTCGATGTGGTGACGGTACCCAACGACACGAATTTGATTCGCTCGGTCGAATCGCTATTTCGATCGCTCAAAAAAGTCGATTTAACAGGCTATCTCAATTCGAGCCATCAGGTTTATAGGCGACTGATAGCGCCCATTGAAAAGCGGTTGAACAACAAAAGTCGAATGATCATTATCCCTGATGGCTTGCTCTATCGCATTCCATTTGAAGCGCTATTAGCAACCGAGCCAGATGGCAAGGCAGAACTAACCTGCTTGAATTATCTGCTCAACCAATTTGAGATTTCCTATCACTATTCGGCTGCGCTCTACGACGCGGCTCGTCCCAAAGCTTTCCATAGGTCGATTAATAAATCGTTCATTGGTTTCGCCCCTGTGTTCAGCGAGCAGCGAACAAATGGCTTGATATTGGCCAGCCATCCGCTGACGCACCAACTGGCTGCTGCGGAGGACATCGTGCGTGCGATCAGTCTGGATGGCATCAGGATTCAGGAATTGAGTCATTCGGAACAGGAGGTATCAGGGATTATCGAACAATTCAAACGGCACGGCAGAGCTGCCATCGGTTATTTCCATGCCGAAGCTTCAGAAGAAAATTTCAAGAAGCTGAGCGGCAGCTATCAGGTAGTGCATATCGCCACGCACGGCATCCTCAATGACGAGCATCCGAAGCTCGCTGGCCTGATCTTCTCGCCGCCACAAGATTCCATTTATGCCGAGGACGGCGTTCTGTACGCTGGCGAAACCTACAATCTCAATCTAAAAGCCGATCTGCTGGTCCTAAGCAGTTGCGAGAGCGGTATGGGCAAATTGATAAAGGGCGAAGGGATCATGGCATTGACCCGCGGATTTCTGTATTCAGGCACTTCCAACATCGTGGTCTCATTATGGAAAGTATCCGATAAACACACCTGCCAGTTGATGATCGACTTTTATAATAACCTGCTGGCGGGACAAAGCTGTGCTGGTGCACTCCGTCAGGCGAAATTGAACATGATCAAAAACGAAGCCACCGCGTTTCCGAAATCATGGGGCGGGTTTGTGTTGGTGGGTTATTAGGTAATTGGATAATTGGGTAATTGGGTAATTGGTCATTGCTGTATAAATTGAAATCCAATCAAACAGCGTCATTTCTGCACTTTCGACACATTTACAATGTACATTGCACCATCAATTCCCGATTCATCACATGAATCTTTAAAGGGCTAATCATCCAGCATCAATTACCCAGTTACCTAATTACCTAATTACCCAATCACCGACTTCCTTCCACCACAAACTTCCCCACAAACAACAACTCCTCCTCAGTCTCCAGCTTCCAATAATACAGCCCAGGCTCTAATTTCTCTTTAAATATGAATCGATTTTGCTCTGGTAAATAGTTAAAAATCTCCTCGCCCCGATTGTTGAGCACCTTCAGATGAACAACTTCACCTGTGCTCATTGCCCATTGAAACAAAATGCCGTCGATCATTTTCTCCCCTATTTTGGGCGAGAGCACGTCGATGGAATGAGAACGCGTGACCTCGCCGATCAGCTCTTCATAATAAGGCAGCGGAGTAAAATTAGCGGCATCAGCCTGGCTCATGGCCAACTCGGGCTGTGGTTGTGGAGAAGGCGCTGCTGGCGGTGTTTGAATGGATTCTCGAACCACTATTTTCGGCGGGATCACTGGCAGCGTATCGATTGGGCCCTGCACCATGGCCGTTGAATCGATGGGATATTTTTCAGCCAGAGCTGGTTTTTGCCTGATCGCCAATCTATTATAAACGAACAGCGCCAAAATTACCAAAGCACCAACCAACGCTGTGGCATAAATCCATCGTCCCTTCCCAAATTCCACAAACTGATCGAGCTTTATCTTTAAGGATTGAAGAATACCAATCTTCTCCGCCTTTTGTTGAGCCAGATAATCAGCGAACAGGATCGGCCCCTCGGATTTGATAAGGCCGATCAATTGCTCTCGTAATCTCAACTCATTAAAACACGCATCGCAACTGAAGCAATGCTCGTCGAATTGCTCCCTGGCTTCTTCAGAAAGATTGCCAGCAAGATAATCCTCGATCAATTGCGCTCTATTTTTTAGCTTGCAGGTCATCAATTTTTGTCCTCAGCATACTTTTACCCCCTTATCCCCCTATACCCCTATACCTTTATTCCCTTATACCTCTACAACCTCCTACATACCTATTAGCCCAATACAAAAGAATATTGAAAATAATTTGTTCCTGTCACACTCTTTTTTTAGCAGTTTCACGGCATAGTTGATGCGTTCACTCACCCGCCGCGGTGGCAGGCCGATCATTTGACTGATCTCTCCGATGCTATATTCTTTATAGTATCTCAAATAAAGCACCTCTTTGTATTTCAATTTGAGTCTCTTTAGCAGCGCCCGCAGCAAATGGCTCATCTCCTTTTGTTCCAGATCATCATTTTCTTCAGCCGAGCAATCTTCCATTCGTTCGGAATCGCTGGCAATACGCTTTCTTTTTTCCTGCTGCTTGAAATAATCCCTGATTTTGTTCATGGTGATCCCATAAATATACGATCCCAATGAGCTGCCTCGCTGGACATCGAAGCGACCGTTTCGCAGACTATCGAGCACCGCTAAGTGGATGTCACTCACGATATCTTTCCAATCCTCATTCGCCATGCCAATGCTCAAACGCACCTTGCGAATAATTTTCGGATCAAATCCAGCCAGGAGTTCGTGCTCGGCGTAGCGATTGCCGCTTAGAATTTGTGCTGCCAGGTCTTTTTCGTGTGGGGTTATCATCATCGCTCATCATGGTCATGAACAGCCTAATTTAATGAGTATCCATGAATAATGCAAGCGTTAAAAAAGTTTTCAATATTTTGAACCAAACTGATAATACTATAATGACATAATTAAACGAGTTAAATTTTAGCTAAGGAGGCTTACCATGAAAATATCAATCAAATACTATTCAATTGTCTTATTGCTTTGCTTGTGCGGACCATTTAGCCTATTGGCTCAATCGAATTCTGACTCGTTTTTAAAAAGTGCGTTGACAAATAGTGCCGCCAATGTCATGATCAACGACCTGAAAATCAATGACGATACCGGAACGGCTAACCAATACCAACCGGCCATTGCCATGAACCAATATGGCTATGCCGTGGTCACCTGGCAAGATTGGCGCAGTGGCAGCTCAAGAATTTATTTTCAGCTCTTTGGTGATAAAGGATTTGCTTATAAAAATAATGTCGAGGTCTGCCCTATGTCAGGAACCATAAGACAAGATTTGCCTGATGTGGCGATGGATGATCTTGGGCATTTTGTCGTAGTCTGGACAGACACCCGAAATGATTACGGTGACATATACGCCCAGAGGTACACCGCCAATGCTTTTCCGAAAGAGATGTCAGCTTTTAGAGTCAATGACAATGCGGAAAACGTGGTTCAGCTTGACCCCGCAGTAGCCATGAATGGCAACGGAAAATTTGTTATCTGTTGGTCCGAGGGGGATTCGATCATATTTGCCCAACGATTCGATTCGGATGGCACCAAATTAGGAACTAATTTTCGGGTCAATAATCAAGCGTCGTGGAATCGTTCCGAACCCGACATTTGCATGAAGGAAGACGGCTCGTTCATCATCACCTGGCGAGATAATCGCAATGCTGGCGTTGGTTATATTTATGCCCGTCGCTTCAATAGCGATGGCGTTCCGCTCGGCAACGATTTTCAGGTGAATTTAGATCCCATTGGTGAAAAGAATCACATCTATCCGTCGGTCGCTATCCTGAACGATGGCAAGTTTGTGATCTGCTATGGCATTCAAGGCATCGGGAATGCGGTTTATGGTCATCTCTACAATAACCATGGTTCATCGTTGATCGATTATTTTCAAGTTTCCGATGGGGGCGCCGGGATCGATAGCGATTTGCCTTCGGTGGCCGCTCATCCGAATGGCGGTTTTAGCGTGGTCTGGACCTCCAATCGCAATGGCACGTATGATATTTGGGCACGAAATTATAACAGTGCAGGTACGCCGTTAGGCGCCAGTGCGCTGGTGAGCGATGTGCCGGGTGATCAGGATTTTCCCAGCCTGGCGGTAGACGGTCGGGGTATTGGCGTCGCCGTCTGGGAAGACACTCGCAACACCCATCACGATATTTACGGCTTCGGCATCGGTCCCATTGCCCCGCTCAATCCAACTGCTGGATCGGGATTTTCAGGCATAGTGCCGCTGTCCTGGGATCATTTTTACGCCAATCCCAATATCGACATTTATAAAATCTATCGCACCGCCACCGCCGGCGGACAATTCAATCTCATCTCCACAGTTAATCTATCGCAGCGAGGAGCATTAGGAAGGCAGATGCGGGATTGGATCGATAAGAACGTGACCAACGGCACGACCTATTATTATAAAATCAGTGCCGTGGTAACTGGCGTCGAAAGCCAACCCTCCATCGAGGTGAGCGCCACGCCGGCTGCCGCTGGTCATAAAATTAGCTCAAGCTGGTCCCGAACTTCCCCGATGATCGATGGAAAAATCAACGCTACTGAATGGTCAGACGCTACCGCACTGAATATCGCCAATCCCCAGGCGCCGTTGCCGATTATGCTTTATGTGAAAAATAATGCCGATACGCTTTTCCTTGCTATCAAAGATGTCAATGACAAATTGCTCGAAAGCGGCACGGCGCTAAATATACTTTTTGATGAGAACAACGACGGGCACTGGCCTGCCAGCAGTCCCAGCCACGAAGGGCTGATTACGATTCAAACCAGCACGGCAGTTTTTACGGGCTACTGGGGGAACTATCCCAATTCTCTGGGCTTCGATCCGCCGGAACCTGCCGAGGGCATCACCCAGAAATTCTCTGCTTCAAGTGTCGGCCTTCAATATGAAGTGGCCTTCGATATGACTCATAGCTCGCTGGCCAATACATTTGGTTTTGCCATCATGTTGAATGACCCCACCAATTATTACCCGTATCATTATGGCTATGCAGCGGAATGGCCTCGGGGCGCCCTCTGGGAAGCCGCCGTTTCTCTGGGGAAATTGACGCTGGCAACTTCGGCAGGTCCGAGCAAACTATTGGTTCCCGAAACCTATCCCACCATTACCGCGGCCATGACCGCAGCCGAATCAGGAGATACCGTTTCTGTTGCCGCTGGCACCTATCGGGAAGCATTCGCCATGAAGTCGGGGGTGAAATTGGTCAGCCGATTCGGTCCCCTGGAAACAATCATCGCTCGCAATGGCGTGTCCCATCTGATCGTCACCGCACCGGATGCAGTGATCCAGGGCTTTACCATTGCGGATAATGATAACGGTACCCAACAGCCTGGTAATGGAATTTATTCCAATGGCGATAATGTGATGATCGCTAATTGTATTTTTAAAAATAATCGGACTGGAATCTATCTGACCAATAGTTCTCAGGCATCCATCTACAACAATACCATCGCTCACAATGGCGTTGGAATTTTCATGCAGATCTACCCTGCGCCCAAAATTATTAACAACATCATCTCCAATAATACCGAAAATGGTATTTATCACAACACGGGACATTCGTTGGGATGTCCGCTGTTTCAATACAACGACTATCATGGCAATGCTGTAAATTTCGGATTTTACGGTACGGCCTGGACGCCAGCGCCGGGCACGGGTGATCTTTATGCTGATCCGCTGTTTGTTGGCGGCACGCCGTGCGATTATCATCTGACGTCATCATCGCCCTGTATCGATGCCGGCGATCCTGCCTCGCCGCTGGATCCCGATGGCAGCCGGGCCGATATGGGCGCCGTGTGCTATGAGAAAAGCATTGGGATTGAATCCACCGCAGAGAAAATCACACCCACTGATTTTTGTCTTTATCCAGCCTATCCCAATCCATTCAATCCAGCAACAGCCATCAGCTATCAGCTTCCAGCAGCCAGCCAGGTTCAGTTGAAAATTTATAATCTCAAGGGACAGGAGATCAAAACACTGGTTGATGAATTTCATGAAGCCGGACTGAAGTCAGTCGTGTGGAATGGATCGGATGATCAGGGGCGAAAAGTCGCCTCCGGGATTTATGTATATCAATTGACGGCCGGTCAATTTTCAATGACAAAAAAGATGCTATTGCTTCAGTAAAAAGAATCAGCTAACAACCCTTGCGAAGGTCGCAGATCCGACTCTGGTGGATTCACTACCTTCGCAAGGGTTGCAAGACCTACCGCGAAGGCGCAAAGACGCTATGGATTAAAATAAATGGCTTTGCTTATCTGCAATGAATTTTTATTTTCAAGGAGAAACTAACCATGAAAAAATATATACTCACAGCCATCGTGCTGTTAAAGGTCACGCTACCAGGCTGGTCACAGGACACTCAGAACTGCACCCCCCTCGGGCGGTGGGCCAAAGGGCCCTGTTACGCCGTCGCTTTCAATGGCGAGCTGGCATACATCGGCACCGGCGGCTGCTTTCAGATTTTCGATATTTCGGATCCAGCCCAGCCACAGGCTCGTGGTAGCGTAAATGTGTCTGCAGCGATTCGCTCGATTGCGTTGCAGGGAAGGTATGCCTTTGTAGCTACAGAAATTTCCGGGATTCATGTGATCGATGTGTCTAATCCAGCCAATCCGATTGACCTGGGAATAAAAATGGACTACTTCGTTCATCAGGTGGCTATTGAAGGCGATATGTTAGTGGCGACCAGCGGCCGGGATTTCACCCGTGTTTTTGACATTGCTGATCCAGCCAATCCAATTAAAAAAGCCGAATATGACACACAAGGCTATGCCAGTGGCGTCATCATTCGGGACAAACTGGCTTACATTGCCGATGGTGATTCGGGCTTGCTCATCATTGATCTCCATGACCCGGCGAATCCGGTCGAAAAAGGGCAATTGGTCACCGGACAAAAAGCTCTGGCAATCGATGTCGCCGATCATTATGCTTATGTAGCCAATCGATTCAGTGGCACCATCAGTATTATTGACTGCGCAGACCCAGCCAATCCGGTCGAAGTCAAAAGGATTGAAAATGCCAGGCAGCCGGCTTACATAAAAATCCAGGGTGAATTTGCTTATGTCGCCAATTACTGGAATCGCTTATGCATTTATAAAATTTCAGATTTAATGAATTCGGAGCTGATCACTGAATTCAGAATTTCGGGTAATCCAGTGTTTATCGCCGTGAAAGACAGCCATGCGTTTATGTCGAATGAGTTTGGTGACCTTTATGTGCTGGATGTTGCTGATCCCTACCACCCTTCTCAAGCATATTATCTGAACACGGGCGGCATTACGCTCGGTATCAAAATCAAAGGGCATTATGCCTATCTGGCAAACGGAAGCGGCGGCCTGGTGATTTTAGACATTTCCGATCCGCATGACCCGGTGGATATTGCGATGATCGATTCTCTGAAATACGCGTTGAATATTGCCCTGTACGAGAATTATGCCTATCTGCTCGTCGGAAATAAGGGGGTAAAAATTGTTGATCTGGCCGATCCGGTTCTGCCTGTACTTGTCCACGAATACTCGATTCCGGGTGAAGCCAGTGACATCGTTTTTATGGATCATTATGCTTACCTGGCTAATGGATCCACCGGTCTCCGAATTCTGGATGTCTCTGATCCCACCCATCCCCTTGAAACCGGCTTCATCGATACATTAGGTAACGCAATTGCCGTTGCCCTGAGCGGCAATGTGGCTGGCGTCATTCAGGATCGGAAAGGTTTTCATCTGATCGATATTTCCAATAAAGCCAATCCGTCCGTATTGACTTTTGTTACCACGCCGGGAATGGCGCAAGCCATTGCCATGGATGGCAATACCGTTTATGTTGCCGACACTCAGGGGTTAAGAATTTATGACATCACCAATCCAGCCGCACCAGCCGAAATCGGATATTTTCAGAAGGCATACCAGGCCAGTGAGGTCCGGCTGCATCAAAATAGAGTTTATCTGGGTGACGGTTCAAATAGCATCAAAATATTAGATGTCACCGATAAGACCAATCCCAGAGAAATTGGCCGATTCGATACTGGCTGGTACGTTCAGGATATTGCCTTTGATGATAATTATATCTACATTGCCGATGGACACAATGGGATTTATATCATCCAATTTCAGCATCCGGGTGTTGGCATTCAGAAACAGGAACGACCAATTGCAAACCATTTTTATTTAGCACAGAATTACCCCAACCCGTTCAATCCCGTTACCCAAATCAGCTATCACCTTCCGGAAGCCAGCCAGGTTCAGTTGAAAATTTACAATTTGCAGGGACAAATGGTCACCTCGCTGGTCGATCAATTTCAAGCGGCCGGATTGAAAACTGTGGTCTGGGATGGATCAAATCATCAGGGCACCAGAGTGGCTTCCGGAATCTATATCTGCCGGATGGATGCTGGCAAGTGGACAGCTTCGAAGAAAATGATTCTGATCCAATGAAAGCCATTATTTTTTTCGATACAGGTGGTTAATTTTTTTAACATTGAAAATTCGCAGTAATGAATAATGGAAGGTTGTATGCTCCAGCCTTCCATTATTCCCTTATACCCTTATACCCTCATACCCTTATTCTCCTATCCTCTCATTCCGTCCGTCTCCTCCTCCCCAGCCGTTCAGAAACTTTTTCCATTTCAAAGAGTTTTCATATCATTCAGAATAAAACCTTCAAATATGAGCGAAAATTTTCGGAGCCGAATTTGGAACAACCAAGAATCAAACAACCTTCTTCTCGCACTTGCTTTATGTGCGGCAAACAGAATGAACTGGGCTTAAAAATGGAATGGTACAACAATCCCGAAACCAACCAGGTAGAGGGCACGGTCACGGTTCCTGAGCATTTTAATGGCTATCCAGGAATTGTGCACGGCGGCATTGTGGCGGCCATTCTGGATGAGACCGCAGGCCGAGCCGTGATGTTGGATGGCAACTTCGATAATCTGTTTGTCACTTTGAAATTGGAAATCACCTACCGAAATTTTACACCAACCAATACCCCGCTCAAAGCCGTTGGCTGGCTGGTCAGCGAAGGCAATCGCAGTCGAAAGGTAGCGGCAGAATTACGTCTCCCTGATGGCACCGTTACTGCTGAATGCCAAGCGATCATCGTTCGACCACCTGATGAGATAAAAAAGCTTTGGGAGCCAGAACGATCTTATTGGCGCGTGTATTAGACAAACAAAAAGCGAATAAAAGCATTTCACTGGAATCATTCACATGTCGTTCGAGCCGCTGATCAAAAAATATGCTTATCTGGCTCTATTAGCAGGAGCATTATTGGAAGGCGAGACGCTTGTGATACTCGCTGGTTTCGCCGCTGCCCAGGGATATTTGTATCGGTCGCTGGTTATATTGATTGCTTTTTTGGGAACGACGCTACCGGATCAGACTTAATTTTTCTGGGAAAATATTACGGCCAAAATTTTTTAACCGCACAGCTCAGTTGGAAAAATCAAATAGCCCAGATCCATCGCTATTTGTATCGCTATCAAAATTACGCTATTCTCGGCTTTCGATTTTTGTACGGTATGAGGCTGGCTACTGCATTTGCCATGGTAATGAGCAAGGTAGAAATCCAGCGCTTTGTCCTGCTCAATCCCATCAATTTCTTTTTCTGAGCAGCGCTCTATCCATTCGGAGGGTATGTATTTGGGCACGCACTGGCGGCGTTGTTGGGCGATATTCAGCGGTGCCAGTTCAAAGTTATGCTGGGGGTAATAATTATTGGGAGTAGTCTGTGGATTTTTCGCCGCAATAAAAAGCCAAAGGATATTTCATAGTAAATCAACAGATGTGGTGTTCTTAGAAAAATCACCTTTCCAGAGCGCGGATCTCACCGGTCTCTTCTATAAGAACTGAATAGCCCTCCAAGTTGTCTGGAATTTTCTTTAATAATTTCTCAGTCTTTTTTACTACCAGGACTTTAATCACCTTTTGACTGTCCACGGCGCCAATTGCAATGCCAACCACGCCAGGTATGGCCATAATTTTGTCCTGATATTTTTGCTGAACCTGTTCAATATTTAAAGGGGGCATTTGCTTTTCACCTTGTGTTTCGTTCGCCGATTTATTGAAACAGTTTACCAAAAGAAACCCCATGATGAAGCTCAAAAACAAGCTGATTTGTTTATATGTGAGCAATTGGATTTTCATTTTAGACCCGATATCATAAAATTGAAAAGGGGAAAGAATTAGACGTTGTTCTCCGATCTTTCCCCTTTTTCGAAAACTGAGCAAATATAAATCAGAATTAGAAGGTCACACCAAGGGCGTTCATGACTTCCTGGATCGGATTACCGATGGTGGTGGTGCTTGAGCCAGCAAACAGCAATGCCACTGGCTTATTATCCGCCTTGGTGACGATCAATGAGCCAGAATCCCCTGAGTCGGACATATCGGAGAACTGGATTTGATTGACGAAGCGAGCTGTGCCAGACGAATAGCTGATCAGCACGGTCACATTAACGCCAGTAACTTGTCCTTCGGTATATTCAGTGGTTCGGCCACATTTCTTTACCTGCAATCCAATAGAGGGATTGGAGACGATAGTGCTGCTTGGGGTATAACCGCACTCGGTGGCAGGTGTATAGGAGATCGTTGGCCGGATCTCAGCAATAGCCGCGTCTACTTTATTGTTGGCGTTTCGCTTAAAGGTAATGGTGACAAATTGAGAAAGATCAGCCACCACATCATTGGTGATTTGCGAGCAATTTACTTCAATAAGGCCAGGTTGAACGATATCTTCGCCAATGGCAGCTTTGTTCTCACGCGCGAATACGTGATTGTTGCTTAAGAAGTAGCTTTTGCCGCTCTTGTAAACCACGGCGCCAATGGTGCCTCCAGAACAATAAATGTACACACCTTTTTTGGTGCGATCATTAATATTTCCACCAGAAACCCCCATTGTTACTGGACGATACCGATCGGAAAAGGTTAAAGCGCGTATTTCGCCAGTGACTTCGACAACCACCGGGGCATTCTCTAAAAATTGAGGCAAACCCTTTATGGCAGCAGCATCTTTGGCTAAAATTTTAACTGCATAGCCGCCATCCGGCAGCATAGTGGTAGCAGTGCCTATCACCCCGGGCTTACTTAGCAGCTCATCCGTATGGCGATTTTGAATCGCTATAACCGCATCAATGTCTCTGTTGCCGAGCTGTGATTTGGTGAGGCTTATACCGCTTTGGGGTTCGACGGGGGATTGTTTTTTCTCGCAGCTTATCCACAATCCAAAGGATAGAAGAGCAACGATTAGAGCGAGTCCTAATGCGATTCTTGAAAATTGCTTCATAAGTTGCTCCTGTTTGACTGAAAAGGGTGGACAGATAGATGAAGAATTATTTGGCTAATTATATAATATTTTTTCCTATTTGTCAAGGAAAAAATTCGATGCAGTGAAAATAAATTCATAGAAAAGCTAAAGCCGATTCTCGCATTTAGCTCCGAAAATCGGCTCTTACGCTTTAATTATATTGATTTATTGTTTAGAATCGTTCTGGCAAGATTCAGTTTGTCCTAAGTGGTAACAGGATCCATTTTTGAAATAAAAAATTAGATCAGAATTATCCAGCAGTCAACTATCGCCATCCAATAATTTGATGGCTCCATATTGCTCCCCATGGCTAATTATTTTTGAGGACGTTTTCTTTTTAAATCAGCCATGCTGAAAAAGCAGTGATATCATTTGCCGTTTTTTCCATTCCGTCGTTTTTCCACAATTTCCTCAGCAATGGAAAAAGGCACGACCTCATAGTGATTAAAATGCATAGTAGCACTGGCTCGCCCGGAAGTGATATTTCGGAGCTCAGTTGTGTAGCCGAACATCTCTGCCAATGGCACTTGCGCTTTGACAATACGCGTCCCATTCTTGATATCCATGCTCAAAATTTTGCCCCGTTTGGTCGCAATACTCCCAGTGATCACGCCAAGATGTTCCTCCGGGGTGGTGATTTCAACCGCCATGATTGGCTCCAGCAATTGGGGACCAGCCTTTTGAAAAGCCGATTTGAAAGCGATCGCCGCTGCCGTGCGAAATGCCATTTCGGATGAATCGACCTCATGATAGGAGCCATCCAGCAGTGTGCAACGAACATTGACCACAGGAAAACCCGCATACGGCCCTTTTTCCATGGCATCGATAATGCCCCGTTCAATTGCTGGGATATATTCTTTCGGAATTACCCCACCGACAATTTTATTGATAAATTCGAACCCTTTTCCAGGGGGTAGAGGCTCCAGCTCAATCACCACGTGAGCGTACTGGCCATGACCACCTGTTTGTTTGACATATTTGGTGGTCTCGGTGACTCTGTTATATATCGTTTCACGATAGGCGACCTGAGGGACACCTACCCTTGTCTCCACGTTAAACTCGCGCTTAAGTCGATCGAGCAGAATTTCGAGATGGAGTTCCCCCATGCCAGAGATGACGGTTTCGCCAGTCTCGCGGTCCACACGCACACTGAAGGTTGGATCTTCATCTGCCAGCTTCTGCAAACTCAGGCCCAATTTATCGCGATCCTGACGGCTGTTGGGTTCAACGGAAACGGAGACCACTGGCGTGGGAAACTCGATCGCTTCTAAAACAATCGGATAATCCTCGTGACAGATAGTATCGCCAGTTAATGTCTCGTTTAATCCAATGACCGCTCCAATCTCACCGCAATAGATCGCCTCGCGGTCTTCAATTTTATTAGCATGAACCTGATAGATGCGTCCGATCCGCTGACGTCGTTTTTGTGTGGAATTATACACATAAGAGCCCGCTTTGACTGAGCCAGAGTAAACGCGAATATAACTCAATTTGCCGCGATGTTTATCGGTCATGATTTTAAACACCAGCGCGGAAAATGGTTCATCGTCTGAGGGTTGGCGCTGCGGCGTTGTATCGCCTTGTTTGACGACCCCAATTACCGGCGGCCGATCCTCTGGGGAAGGCAAATAATAGACAATCGCATCCAGCAGCCGACGGATGCCTTTATTTTTATAGGCAGAGCCACACATGACAGGGACGATATCCAGATTGATCGTCGCCTGACGGATGGCATGGCGCAACTGATTTTCCGTTATTTCTTTTCCCGCCAGGTACAAATCAAACAGCTCCTCATCTTGCTCGGCAATTTTCTCGAGGAGATTCTGGCGCCACTGATTGGCCAGCGGCTGGAGATCAGCAGGGATTTCGGTCTCTGAATAGGTGAGTCCATTATTGCTATCGTCATAATAAACCGACTTCATCTGGACCAGATCGATAATCCCAACAAATTGATCTTCCTGGCCAATGGGAATGGTAATCGGAACGACGTTGGCGTTGAGCGTTTGCTCAATTTCGCGGACGACCGTGTAATAATCGGCGCCAACTCGATCCATTTTATTAATAAAGGCAATTTTCGGGATATTGTATTTTTCTGATTGACGCCAGACTGTTTCTGATTGGGGCTGGACTCCCCCAACCGCACAAAACAGCGCGATTGCGCCATCCAGGACGCGCAAGCTGCGCTCCACCTCAGCGGTGAAATCCACATGACCCGGCGTATCAATAATGTTGATCTCATGGCCGTTCCATTTGGTCGTGGTGGCCGCGGCGGTAATGGTAATGCCCCGCTCTCTCTCTTGCTCCATCCAATCCATCGTCGCGTTACCTTCATGCACTTCGCCAAGGCGATGGATTCTGCCAGAATAATACAAGATTCGTTCTGTGGTGGTTGTTTTTCCAGCGTCAATATGCGCCATAATTCCAATGTTACGGACCTTGCTCAAAGGTAATAATGTTGACACGGTTCTCACTTCTCCTGAAAAATGAAATTATCCAAATATAAATCTTACTGCGAAGAAAAACCCCAAAAGAATGAAATCATCCTCACAGCCGATGGCTAATCAGCCCATTGCTATCGCCACGGAACCTTCAATTCGATGGATTTGCCCCTAGCGATTCATCATCAATCCACTTCCTCACAGCTAACCGTTTTTGTTTGTGATGTACTTTGAGAGGCAGCTATTTCAGCGGCGATATTCGGCAATAGTCAAATTTGAAAGCAGTTAAATGTTGTAATCGAACTTTTGTTCCATGGATTACAAAAAAGTTTTATGACACAAATTGGATTCTCAATTTCAGAAAAGGATTCAAATCTGCCAAGAAATTCTTAACATGAGATATGCCATTCAATGACAGCGGATTGAGTGCAATGAACTTGCGGCAGAACAAAACATAGTGCCAAATTTCGCGGGTTAAGGCCGATCTCAACGGTAAGTTGACCAATAATTTTCGCTTGCTTCTTGACAATTTTTTTTGTATATAAGCGATGGTGATGTCGTTTCAAGTCAAGTCCAATCAAGCGACTTTTTGAAAATGCGTGAACTTTAAAAATAAAAATTGATCAAAACGAAGACACCGAAAATAACGGAGAATCGAATGAGGACAATTAATCGACGCGAGTTTTTAAGAATTGCCGGCGCGGCGGGAGCGGCAGTTGCTGGGTTAACTCCTCATTTCGGCCTGTTTGGTGGCGAAAATCAGGCTGGTAGCGCGGCAAAATTGATCGTGGTTTACAATGGAAATCCGAGTTCCATGGTACAGAAAGCGATCGATGCCTTGGGAGGGATCAATCGGTTTGTGAAAAAGGGGGATGTGGTGGTTGTGAAGCCCAACATCGGCTGGGATCGGGTTCCAGAGCAAGCCGCAACGACCAATCCCGAGCTGGTGGCAGAGATCGTGCGGTTATGTCTCAAAGCCGGGGCCTCCAAGGTCAAGGTGTTCGATCGGACCTGCAACGAACCGCGGCGCTGCTATCATCGCAGCCAGATTGAACAATTCGCGCGGCAAGCTGGGGCCGAGGTCAGTCATATCTATGAACAAAAATTCAAAGCCGCCGCGATTCCAAATGGGCAACAGCTCAAATCTTGGCCATTTTATGCAGACGCATTAGAAGCCGATGTTTTTATCAATGTGCCGATTGCGAAGCATCATTCCCTGTCGCGCGTCACTTTGGGGATGAAAAACATGATGGGGATTATTGGCGGCAATCGAGGAGAAATCCACAATCGTTTCGACCAAAAAATCGTCGATTTGAACACCGTGATTAAGCCCCAATTGACGATCATCGATGCGGTTCGAATTTTGGTGAATAACGGCCCTCAGGGCGGCAATCTTAATGACGTGAGAGAAATGAATACTATCATTGCGGGGGTTGATCCCGTGGCGGTGGACGCTTATGCTGCCACGCTATTCGGATTACGGCCAGCCGAGCTCGGCTTTTTGGTCGAGGCACAAAGGCGTGGTCTGGGGAGCTTCGATCTGAATCTAATGAAAATCGAAAAAATCGATTTAAAAGGATAGCGCCGTATGCGCGATATTTGCGTCCATACCTTTCCTTCGGAGTGAGACTGATCTGTCCGATTGCTAAACGGTTGTCATTTAAGTCGCTGAGGTGTTCATGGTTACTGCGCGCAGAATTTCACAGCTCATCTTTTTTATCTTCTTCATCTATCTGTTTTTCCAAGCTGCATACCCGTATGATACTTGGATCCCTGCTGATCTGTTTTTGAGATCCAGTCCGCTGATCGCCACCGCCACCTTTTTAGCGACGAAGATCGTCATTCCTACCCTGATCATTGCAATCGTTCTTCTCGCGTTATCGCTTTTGCTGGGACGATATTTTTGCGGCTGGATTTGTCCTCTTGGGACCGTCATCGACTTGGGAGATCGCCTCAATCGGAACTTTTTGAAGGGCAGGCCCAACACAATCCGACAGCTTCGCAGCTGGAAATTTTCTATCTTGGTGGTGATTGTGATCGCGTCACTATTTTCGGTCCAACTCATCTGGTTTTTCGATCCAATCGTGATCATCACCCGAAGCATGACCGCAACGTTATACCCGTTGTTTGCTTTTCTGGTTGAAGCTGGATTGAATTTGTTGCTGAAGATTGGAGTATTGCAAGATCAGCTATTTTCGCTCTATGATCTGCTGCGGCAACGAATCCTCCCCGTTCACTCAACATTTTTTCAGCAAAGCGTTTTGTTTGCAGTAATTTTAGTAGGAATTCTGCTGCTTAGCTTGATCTCTCGGCGATTTTGGTGCCGTTATCTTTGTCCATTGGGGGCGCTATTCGGCTTGTTCGCATCAATGCGATTTACCCGCGGCATTGCGGTGGCCTCGGAGCAGTGTATCGACTGTGGCAAGTGCCAGCGCATTTGCAAAATGGATGCGATCAATGATGATTTTCGATCCCATGCTCGATCGGAATGCATCGAATGCATGAGTTGTGTAGCGGTTTGTCCCACCAATGCTATTAGTTATCAGCTTCGGCCCAAATTGGCCGTGCAACGCGTCGATATGTCGCGCCGGCGATTTGTCTATTCATCGGTTACTGGCTTGATGACGCTTGGTTTGATCAGAACTGGGTTTAAAAGTCCAACATCTGCCGGGCAAGTCGTTCGGCCGCCTGGTGCCCTACCAGAACCAGAATTTTTAGACCGATGTGTCCGGTGTCAGGAGTGTGTGCGGATCTGTTCCACTACTGGTGCGTGCTTGCAGCCAGGGCAATTAGAATCTGGCTGGGAGGGCCTTTGGACGCCAATGGTCAATGCCCGGCATGGTTATTGCGAGTATAATTGCAATCTGTGCGGCAAGGTTTGCCCCACTGGGGCCATCCATCCGCTGGAGCTGGAGCAAAAACAACAGATTCGGATGGGGACCGCCTATTTCGATAAGAGTCGCTGCATTCCCTGGTATCGCGGCGAAGATTGTCTGGTTTGCGAAGAGCATTGTCCCTTGCCAGACAAAGCCATCAAATTTGATGTTCGTGAGGCACGACGGCCCGACGGCACCATCGCCATTGTGAAATTTCCTTATGTCGACGAAAAACTGTGCATCGGCTGTGGTATTTGCGTGACCAAATGTCCAGTCCCTGGGCCTGGTGGGCTATTCCTCACCAATGCCCATCAACAGCGCTGGGGACAAGAACCCATTTTCTGATGAATGGATGACGGAACATGAATGCGGAACCAGTGCAGATTGTGTTAGATGCCGGGGTGGAATTACCTGGCCGGGCGCATGAGTTCGAGCGATTGCTGCATCAGCATATTAAGGCCAACCAGTATAACCTTGTTCTCGATCTGGAAAAGATCAATCTTGCAGCAACTCGATTCATTGTCACATTAATTGAAATGACCTCCCAGGCTCGGAGAATGGGAGGCGATATTAAGCTGATCCATGTCAAGCCTGGAACGCGTAACAATTTAGTCACCTTTTCACCCCGCACGTATTTATCGATTGAAGCATCCGAACAAGATGCTCTTCAGGAGTTCGGTGAAACTTTTATCGCACCAGTCAAGTTGGATATTCGAGATAGTGGCAACGACCCCCCGGTGATGGCACCAACAGTCCCGAGTCCCATGACCGATCTTGGTGTTCAGCAGACAGAGACCAAAATTAATAAAGTTGAGCGCTTCATCGCCATTGCCCAAGATCGAATCCGAGTGGCCAGCCGGGCTGACAAACTGTATGACATTTGCAATTTTGTGCTGGACAAGGCTGAAAGAGCTGGTTTCGATCTTCGCGAGCGGGGAAAAATTAAGGTCACAATTTATGAGGCTTGCTTGAATGTGGTCGAACATGCTTATTTTTCCAATCCCGATAATTGGATTGATGTGTATGCTGGCTACGATGATAAGCAACTGGTGGTCGTAATCCAGGATTGGGGAGAAAGCTTTCAATTTGATCCGAATCGACCTTATGACGTCGAGCAGGCAGTAAAAGAGCGTCGAACTGGTGGATTTGGCCTGCATATCATTCGGCGTTCAGTGGATGAAATTGATTATATCAGCGATCCAACCAACGGCAATCGGCTCATTTTAGTTAAATATCTTAAGCAAAGTGATCGGCGCCATTATGAAACACAAACATTCGCTCTATGAAGAGATGAAAAAATTTCAGGAGGAGAAAAAGGTTTATATTATCGTGCTTTTTGTTCTAGGGGGAATCGGCTTGATTTTTCCGGTGATCCCTGGCCTAATGTTAATTGGATTGGCCATAGCGCTAATGTCCCCAAAATTGGCTGAAATGTTGCAAGCGAAAATCAAAAGAATTATCCATCTGATCGCTGCCAATTTTCGGTGGGCAATGAGACCAAAATAATATGTTTAGCTCGCAAGCAAAAATATCAGCAATGAACGAAGGACGAAAAATTACTTTTTCCTGCTCCGTTGTCGAACGATAATCATGATTAACGACTCGGCCAGCCAGTTGACCAATGGAACCGAAGCATCGCACATAGCATTAGAATCGTAGTACAAATAATAAATGGCTTTGGGTTGAATTCTCATGACAGCGGATTCTGATAACATGGCAATGAAAAAACGGATGTTAGCTGGCATACGGTCAGAGCTATTTGATATCGCGATAAATGCAGTGGTGTTGCTTGAAGCAACCTAAGAACAGAAACCATCGACAATTTTGAATTAGAAAATTTTTTAGAGAGGAGAAGTTAACTATGCCTATATTCGGTATTTTTTCGCCAGTTGAATTTTTATTAATTATTGTTGGCGGTGCGATTACGCTCTGGGCACAACTGCGAGTCAAGAGTACCTTTGCCAAATACCATGAAATTCGATCTCGGCGCGGCGTCACCGGAGCTCAAGTGGCACGGGACATTTTGAGCTTTCATCGCGTGAACGATGTGGAGATCGAAGAAACAGGGGGCTCATTGACGGATCATTATGATCCGAAAGAGAAAAAATTGCGGCTCTCGAGTGAGATTTATCGTTCTTCTTCCGTTGCGGCGCTGGGAGTGGCTGCCCACGAAGCCGGCCATGCGTTGCAGCATCGTTTCGGTTACGCACCATTGCATATCAGAAATGGTATTTTTCCAGTCGCCAATCTGGGGTCGCAATTGGCCTTTCCGCTGTTTATTGCTGGATTTTTTTTCCGCTCGGGCCTCATGATGGATATTGGAATCTGGCTGTTTTTGGGTGCCGTCATTTTCCAGGTCATCACTTTGCCCGTGGAATTCAATGCAAGCCGTCGTGCCTTAGCTTTGTTGGAATCCGGAAATTATTTATCCAAAGATGAAATGGTAGGCGCCCGTCGCGTGCTCTCTGCAGCAGCATTAACCTATGTTGCAGCGACCGCGGTCGCGCTGATGCATCTGGTGCGCTTATTGATCCTTCGCAGCTCGAATGATGAGTAATTCGTCTGTCTAATTGGTCGGTAGTGCAAAATTTCTTTCTGTATTCGATTGTTGCGGACCAATTAAATTCCGCAGTTTGCAACATAAACCAAGTCGTGTTGGCCTCCAGGCTTCATTTTCTTCGGTTGACTGGGGGAGATCTTCCAGGCTCGCTTTTTCATACGCAATGACAACTACTTTAGTGTCACAGCATGAACAATTCTTCGTGCTGTGGCACGATTTTTTATTGAATTGGAATGTTACATCGAGGGGTGGAAAGACATCATGCGCCGCAGCATAGCTCGATTCACCAAAAATGCCAATATGTGCCCCGCAATCCTTGCGCTGTTATCCATGCTCGCGCTGGGGAATCCCGCTGCCGCGATGCTGCCCTCAAGCTGCATGGGACCAACCGAGTTGAATCAGGATGATTTTCCGACCGTCCCGAATTCATTCACCAATATCGCCAAAGCCGTGATACCAACCGTTGTGGCGATTAACAGCGTCATGATGATTTACGCCAGTGAGCTTTGGAACAATCAATTGAACAAGAAAGATCTAAAGGATTTTTGGGGAGACCAATATTTAAATCTCCCGCTACCCAATGAATTTCGTCAAAAAGGTACTGGATCTGGAATCATCGTATCTGTGGACGGTTATATTCTGACCAACATGCATGTGGTGGAAAAGGCCGAGCGGATCACGGTTACCTTATCGGACGATCGCAGTTATGAAGCGACGTTGATTGGGGCAGATCCATTGACCGAATTAGCGGTAATTAAAATCGATGCTCACAATCTGCCAGTTGCAACATTCGGCAATTCCGATTCGGTTGAGATTGGCGAATGGGTTTTGGCCATTGGGAATCCGCTTGAGCTGCGCTCTACGGTGACGGCTGGCATCGTCAGCGCGCTTGGCAGAGATATAAATATCATTTCGGACAGTTTTGGAGTAGAAAATTTCATCCAGACCGATGCGCCCATCAATCCAGGCAATAGCGGCGGCCCATTGGTCAATATGCGCGGTCAGGTGATTGGGATCAATACGGCCATTGCCACTCAATCCGGGTATAATCAGGGATATGGATTTGCCATCCCGATCAATCTTGCCAAGGAAATTATGAAAAAATTAATCCAACATGGCTACGTCATCCGGAGCTATCTTGGCATCGCCATGCAAGATGTGAATGAAAAGATCGCCCGCGCCATGAGGTTAAAATTTCCGTTCGGCGTGTTTATCGATAATGTGGCCGAGGAGAGTCCTGCCGAGAAGGCGGGGGTTCAAGAAAAGGATATTCTAATAAAAATTGATCATCAAGTTGTAAATAAAGGAAACATCGTCCAGAGTATCATCGCGCAGAAAAAGCCGGGAGATGTGGTATGGCTGACGCTGTTGCGCGGCACTCAACTGCTGAAGTTACCCGTGACATTGGCCGAGCGGACAGGATATCGGATGCCGTCTGTGATGCCTCGCCCGGCACGAAAGTTTCGCAACCTCGGCTTAGAGGTCGAAACTATCACCAGCCGTTTGGCGGAGCAACTGAATATGAAGATGGGAGAAGGGGTGCTTGTGGTATCCGTCCAACAGTTCAGCCCTGGTCATGATGCTGGTATTGAACCAAATGATGTTATTCTGGAGATTGATGGTGAAAAAGTATCCTCCGTCCTTGGCTTTGAAAGCCAGGTAAGCGAGTTAACTCAGGGCACCGTCTCCATTTTTAAAATCAAAAGAGGAGAATTTTGCTTTCATTGTTTCGTTGACGTATTTTGACCCCCTCATTGCATCCATCGATCCATTGAATTCTTACCAATTTTCAATTGCGGAGCAGAGCATAAACCTCAAATTTCACAAACCTACGCCAATAGTGCAAAGACGCGACTAAATGTTCTTTCTTTTGCATTGTGCCGGAAAGGCAACTCCTCAGGTTGTCTGAATGAAATGGTAGCATGATGACAAGTTCCATTTTCTAAATTCATGCTCATTTGAATTGCCAGAAAACGGAAAAGCAGGTTCAGTAAATCAGAGAAAAAAAGATGGTTTCTCTGCCTGCTGGCAATCGGATTGGTCGGGTGATCCCAAATTGTATGCTTTCGTTCTGGACCTCATGTACGATATTGCGCCAATGGCGGTGGGAATTTCTCGGTATGTTGAAATTCCGTTCAAACAAAAATCGAAATTGGAGTCCGCCATTTTGTGAACAACCCGAAATTTAAGATTACGCAGTGCCTGGTTGAAAAGGGACAATTTATCCTTCAAGCTATTATTGCGAGGAGCGAAGCGACGAAGCAATCCCATGTTTTTATTGTGACTGCTTCGGCAAAAACGCCTCGGAATGATTGTGATGCTTGAATTTTGGCTGTTAGCAGACTGGCGTTGCTTGGTTAGATCACATGAAGCGACGTTGATCATGCAATTTCAAGCCGACTAACATCCCCCTGGCCCTCTATCCTGCTAATACATTTTACAAAAGTAGGAATGGCTTAAAGTGCTGTTTTGAAAGGGAATTTAGGGCGATGGGCGGGTAAATCTAACGAAGCGGGGTTAGGCGCTTTCGATTATTTTGCATCGGAGCAGATGAATATTTTATTTTTGGATGACAAAAGGATTGGGTATGGATAGCGGAATATTCGCCAATGGATTTGAAGAATTGACAGGAGAGTTTGAAGTTTTTCATAAAAAGTCAGCCGTGCCGATCGAATTTTGCCATGGTGTTCATTTCCAATCGTTACAATTGTTCGATGTTGTCTGCCATTTTGACAGGCTTTAATCTAAAATTGTGCTATTGCTCCTGCTGGGCGTGCTTCTAAAAAACATGGAGTTAAATGGAAATGGGTTGATGGCACAGTGTTTGTATTAATGAAGAAAAAAATGTCGATGAACAATAAATCTGAGGAGGCAGCGATGTATCGAGGTATGTTTTTTTATCCCTGGCAAGATCTGAGGAATTTGCGGAAAGAAGTGCATCGGGTGGTCAAAGATTTTCTGAAAAATGAGCCAGATTGGGAAACTGGATATTGGCAACCATCTGTTGATTTGGTTGAGACGGATGAGAGCTTTGTGGTTGTTGTGGAAATTCCTGGGGTGAAGCGGGAGGAAATCAAAATCAGCATGAACGAGAATAATCTTCGGATCAGCGGGGAGAGAAAGCCGCTGCATGATCCCAAGCATCATCTTCGTTCGGAATGTTACTATGGGCCATTCCGACGCTCGATTCGTATTCCAGATGAAGTGAGCAAAGAGGGAATAACGGCGAAGTATGAAAATGGATTGCTTGAGATCACTTTGCCCAAGCAAAAGATATCAGCGGCGCAGGAGATAAAAATTGAGGTGAATTAATTGATGGAGAGGATGAATGTCGCAACAGAGCAACCATGACAAGGAATTTGAGATCAAAATTACGGAAGAGAATGTGGAAAGCCCAGGCAGCGATCAGCCATTAGCAGCCGACCAAAAGACCGAAAGCACAGATTCGCCAGCACAGCCGAGTGCTGGGGCTGAAACCATGGAAAAAAACAATTATCTGGAGCAATTGCAGCGACTGCAAGCCGAGTTTATGAATTACAAGCGGCGAATCGAAAAGGAACGGCTGGAACTTTCAACTTTATTCAAAAGTGAATTGGTGGGTTCGCTTTTGCCAGTGATCGATGATTTTGAGCGAATGTTAAATCATTTAAATTCAGATGATGTGCAGAACGAATTTTTGAGTGGTGTGAAATTGATTTATCAAAAAATGATGGATATTTTGGGGGCACAAGGGCTGAAGCGAATCCATGCTACGGGACAACGCTTCGATCCCGAACTTCATGAAGCGGTCATGAGTGAAAATAACCACCATGACGGCGAGGCGATCGTTGCGGAAGAATGGCGTTCGGGCTATCAGTTTAACGATCGATTATTACGACCAGCACAGGTGAAAGTGATTAAATTGGAGAAGGCAACTGAGAATTAAACATGCCGAAGCGAGATTACTACGACATATTAGGGGTAAGCGAGAATGCCTCAGAGGATGAGATCAAGCGAGTATATCGCGAGCTCGCCAAGAAATATCATCCCGATAAGAATCGGGGTGATAAAACTGCTGAGGCAAAGTTTAAGGAAATCTCGGAAGCTTACAATGTGCTTCGGGATCCGGCCAAACGCAAGCAGTACGACCAGATGCGAAAGTATGGTGCATTTGCCGGCGGATCACCCGAGGGCTTTGGTGGATTTGATTTCAGCCAGTTCTGGCGTCCCGGGACATCCCGAGGACGACAGTCTGAGAGTTTTTCTTTTGAGGATTTATTCGGGTTTGGCGGTTTGGGCGATATTTTCGGTGACTTCTTTGATTTCGGGGATCGGTTTCGTCGAGAGCGACAAGGTACCAGTGAGAAAGGTGAAACTCTTTATCATGAACTAACCATTCCATTTGAATTAGCGATTCATGGGGGTAAGCAGGTAATCAACATTTCGCTCGAAGAACCGTGCCAGCGCTGCGATGGGAGCGGTGCGGCTCCAGGGATCAAACCGATAACCTGTCCCGAGTGCAATGGGAGGGGAACTCTCTCATTCTCGCAAGGATTCTTTGCGGTCAATCGAACCTGTCCTCGTTGCTTCGGCCGGGGGACGATCATTGAAAAAAGCTGCCCAGTATGCGCGGGAACTGGCGTGGTTCGAACCAATAAGAATTTGTTCGTCACGATTCCGCCGGGCATCGCAGACGGTACCAAGCTCAAATTGAAGGGCCAGGGGGCAGCTGGCACCAAAAATGGGCCGCGGGGCGATATTTATATCACTTTGCATGTGGCCCCTCACCGGTTTTTTACCCGAAAAGGGAATGATATCTATTGCGAAGTCCCATTGGACATAATTCAGGCGATCAAAGGCACCAAAATTCGTGTAAAGACAGTCTATAATCAAAAAGTCGATCTGAAAATTCCACCCGGCACACGGGACGGAAAAACTTTTCGATTGAAAGGATTGGGCGTTAAGAGCAAAACAGGGACCGGTGATCAATATGTCACCATCCGGGTTGTCCGACGATCCAATTTAACCGATGAGGAACGAAAAATTATCGAGCAATTTGAGAATAATGGTCGGTTCAATTGAGCCTACCTGGAATAATTATCAGGATTGGATTGTCGAATCCATGTAACTCGGTGGCACGCTGTTCAATGAAACAGAGAAGTTGATGGATCTGCCGAGAGATTGGATGGACAACAGTGCGATTGAGAGGCGAGTCGCTTCATGAGCAGGTTTTGCCAAATTGGCATCATAAACAAAAGGCAACAAAATTCGATTTAAGTCGTTTAACTTTCAAGCTTGACGGCAATCGCGCATAACCAAATTTGATCTCACTAAAAATTTATTTGTTAGGAGGAAAAAGAGATGGCAATGACAAAGCGAAATATTACACTGTTGATATTGGTCGGCATTCTCGGTGTGATCGCCGGCCTTATCATTTCGGCCAATTTTAATTTGATTTTTAATGGATTTGCCTCAAATGAATCTTCAGCGGCGAAGGTCAGTTATTCCGAGCATCGGGAATCGGGCACACCCGCAATCGCTGAACCAAGTGAGAACCAGCTAACAAGCACGGATGCTCTGGTTCAACTTGAGCAGGCCTACATTCAGGTGGCTGAAGCGGTCAAGCCATGGGTGGTGACCATTACCAGCGCCAAAATTATCCGCTATCGGCAGCTTTTCAGTCCCTGGGACGAATTTTTCGAATTTTTTGGTGAGCCGGATCAAAGACGGCGTCGTGACGACAGTGGTGAGCGAGAGTTTCGACAAGAAGGTTTGGGCTCTGGGGTTATCGTCAGCGCGGATGGCTATATTCTCACCAATAACCATGTCGTTCAGGAAGCGGATGAAATTCGAGTGATTACGGCGGATAAAAAGGAGTATGTCGCAAAGCTTGTTGGTCGTGATGAGAAAACCGATGTTGCAGTGGTAAAAATTGATGCCAAGAATTTGCCCTATGCCCGGATGGGCGACTCGGATAAAATCAAAGTCGGCCAAATCGTCATGGCGATCGGGAATCCATTTAGCCAGCAACTGCAACTGACGGTGACGGATGGTATCATTAGTGCGAAAGGCCGATCCAATATCGGCATTTCGTCCTATGAAGATTTTATCCAAACCACTGCGGCGATTAATCCTGGCAATAGCGGGGGTGCGCTGGTGAATTTGAGAGGGGAACTCATCGGGATTAATACGGCTATTATTTCGCGGTCTGGCGGGTTCAACGGAATTGGCTTTGCCATTCCCATCAACATGGCCCGGCGCGTCATGGAAATCTTGATTGACAAAGGTTATGTCGTCCGCGGGTATTTGGGTGTAACCCCGCAAGCGATCGATGAAGATATGACCCAGGCTCTTGGGCTGGAAAGCTCCGAAGGGGCATTGATCGCCAGCGTTGAACCTGGTACTCCAGCCGACAAAGCGGGATTAAAAGAACAGGATGTCGTCTTGGAAGTGGATGGTCGCAAAATTATCGATGATAATGATTTTCGATTGAGGATCGCCGAGCGGAATCCTGGTGATAAAGTAAGGCTGAAAATTCTGCGCGATGGAAAAATCCGAGAGATCGTGGCGACCCTTGCGGAACGGCCCGACGATCGTCCGCCGAAACAATTAGCCGCAAAAGAGAGCGAAAAGTTGGGCATTAAAGTGGCGAATCTAACTCGCGAACGAGCGCGGCAATATGGCTTTGAAAACGAAGAGGGCGTCGTCATTATCGAAGTAAATCAGGGCAGCATGGCGTATCGCAAAGGCGTTCGCGAAGGCGATCTCATTACTTCGGTGAATCGGCAACCAGTGACCAGCATCCGAGAATATGAAGAAATCATGGATCAAGTGAAACCGGGGGACGTTGTTGTATTGCGATTGAAAAAGAAGGTCGGAAATACGCTCACGAATTTCTACGTGACCATCCGCGTCCCTAAATGATTAAATATAGTCAATGAACGGTAAATCGAGTGTGATGCTTCTTGGTTCGTGACGATCGTGGAAGTAAACGGAATTTGCCAACTGGATTAGGCAGCGGGTGAATGGAACAAGGTTTTGAGAGAGAGATCGATTCAGCTAAGCGTCAAAGCGCGCGGTTCGATCCGTTGGCAAATTCCTGGCAAATGATCGGGCATTTTTCTGGCTTGACATATATCTGGGGTAAATGAACGAGGTAAACGGGAGAGGTTAGCAATGCCGACGTACGATTATCATTGTGAGGTTTGTGGCTATCATTTTGAACATTTCCAATCGATCAGTGCGCAGCCATTGAAAAATTGTCCTAAATGCAATGGTCCAGTGCAACGATTGATTGGTCCCGGTAATGGATTTCTATTCAAAGGAAGCGGATTCTACATTACCGATTATCGTAGCTCCTCATATAAATCAGAAAAACAAAAGGAGGAGGCCGGAAGCTCTGCTTCCTCGGGATCGAGTAGTTCTAGCAAGTCGAATGGGTCAGTCGGTACCAAAACATTGTCAGAAAATACTGTCAAAAAGGCAGAGTGATGGCAAAATGCCGGTATAGCGGCATTGCCATCCTCTACTGGGCAAACTTCTATTTCCATAAAATATATTAGATTGCAAGTTTGCCTTTTTTCATTTTTAGTGGCATGGATTTTGCAAAAATCAGGGCAAAACGTGGAAAGAAAGTTGGATGAAATGAGAATATTGAGAGGCCATTTGTTGATAAATAGAAAACAATGAGGAGGCAGTTCATGGGCAAAATAATTGGAATTGATCTTGGGACAACAAACTCTTGTGTGGCGGTGATGGAGGGTGGCGAACCGGTGGTTATTCCTAATTCGGAGGGCGGTCGCACCACCCCTTCAGTCGTTGCCTTCACTAAGGATGGGGAACGGCTGGTTGGACAAATAGCAAAGCGCCAGGCGGTCACCAATCCCAAGAATACGATTTATTCGATTAAACGGTTTATGGGGCGACGTTACGATGAAGTGAAGCGGGAGATTGAAGAAGTCCCTTATGAAGTGGTGCGTGGCAAGAACGATGTGGCGCGAGTCAAAATTGGTGATAAAGAGTATTCGCCGCAAGAAATTTCTGCTATGATCTTGCAGAAGATGAAACAGACGGCGGAAGATTATCTGGGACATAAGGTCACCGAGGCGGTGATTACGGTTCCGGCATATTTCAATGATAGCCAGCGCCAAGCGACCAAGGAGGCCGGTGAGATCGCTGGGTTGAATGTCCGACGAATCATTAATGAACCGACCGCGGCATCCTTGGCGTATGGTTTGGATAAGAAGAAAGATGAAAAGATCGCGGTGTTCGATTTGGGAGGCGGTACCTTCGATATTTCCATTCTGGAGATCGGCGATGGTGTCTTCGAGGTCAAGTCGACCAATGGCGATACTCACTTGGGTGGGGATGATTTCGACCAGCGGATCATTGATTGGATGGTGGATGAATTCTTGAAGCAGGAAGGTGTCGATTTGTCGAAGGATCCAATGGCGCTGCAGCGACTCAAAGAGGCGGCAGAAAAGGCCAAATGCGAGCTATCAACGGTGACGCAGACCGATATCAATTTGCCATTCATCACGGCGACCAATACGGGGCCGAAACATCTGAGCATGACCTTGACGCGTGCGAAGTTCGAGCAACTGTGTGACGATCTTTTTCAGAAGCTAAGAGGACCGTGTGAAATTGCGCTCAAGGATGCTGGCCTCACAGAACGTGACATCGATGAGGTCGTGTTGGTGGGTGGCGCAACCAGAATGCCTCGCGTTCAAGAGATCGTTCGCGAAATATTCAAAAAAGAACCTCATAAGGGGGTCAATCCAGATGAGGTGGTAGCAATCGGTGCGGCGATTCAAGGAGGCGTTTTGGCTGGCGATGTGACCGATGTGCTGTTGTTGGATGTGACGCCGCTCTCGTTGGGCATCGAGACGTTGGGAGGCGTGTTCACCAAGCTGATCGAAAAGAATACGACCATCCCGACCCGGAAATCGGAGATTTTCTCCACGGCGTCGGACAATCAACCTTCGGTGGAAATCCATGTGTTGCAGGGTGAGCGCGAGATGGCGGCGGATAATCGAACGTTGGGTCGGTTCCATCTCGATGGTATCCCGCCTGCGCCACGAGGCGTTCCTCAGATCGAGGTCACTTTTGATATCGACGCCAATGGCATTTTGAATGTGTCGGCAAAGGACAAAGCCACTGGCCGAGAGCAATCGATCCGAATTGAGGCTTCAACCGGGTTGACCAAAGATGAGATCGAAAAAATGGTCGCCGACGCCAAAGCTCACGCAGCAGAAGATCGAAAAAAACGCGAACTGGCCGATCTGAAGAACCAGGCCGATCAAATTGCTTATCAGACTGAGAAGAACTTGAAAGAGCTTGGTGACAAGATCGACAGTAGCTCAAAAAGCAAGCTCGAAGCCGCCGTCGGTCGCGTGAAAGAGGCCATCAAATCCGATAATATGAACGAGATCCGTTCGAGCATGGAAGCATTGAACCAAATTTGGAACGAGGTCTCGGCGAAGTTGTATCAACAGCAGGCTGGCGGCGCTGCCGGTGCCCAACAAGGTGCCCGATATGATGCTGGCGCCGGAGCCAAGAGTGATAAAGATGTCGAAGAAGCAGATTATGAAGTGGTGGATGATGAGAAGAAATAGGTTCGATTCTGCTTCTATGTGAATGCTTCAACAGAAGAGCGAGGTAAATCTACCTCGCTTTTTTTATTTTCATTCCAACCAAGCTGCAAGTCCAACTCGTATGCGGTTTAATTGCTTTTCTCCATCGCTACCTTTGGATCCTTCATTGACTTGATGATTCGGACACCTGAGATAAAATGACCTGCTAAGATCCGATTAAGATAGACGGGAAACCGATGATCATGCCCAATCTGTCATAAAAAAGACTTGACAACGACAACTTATTTGTCTATCTTTGATAGGCCAATGAAGTGGCTTGGTCACGAAAGCAGGGGCGCGGCAAAAAAACGGTTATTCCGCACGTTGCAAATTGAATGACGGTAATTCAAATAACAACCATAAGTGAAGTCGTGAGAAAATGCAAAGCGGCTCTTGAAAGCCATTATGGCTCTCAACTCAAGGGACTGATTCTGTATGGGGCCATAGCACGCAACCAGGTTGACTCAATGAGTGACATTGATTTGCTTGTCTTACTAAGCAAACCGTTCGACTATTTTCTCGGAACTTCGGCAAGTAATCGAAGTGCTATATCCTGTCCAGTTAGAATCAGAGCAGCTTATTTCTGCCAAGCCCGTGTCCCTCGATGAATTTGAGAAAGGAAGCATTCCAATGTAGAGAAATGCCAAACGGGAGGGGATATCAATATGGTGCCAGTGCACGAGCAGGAAATTGCTGCCAACCTTAAACGAGCCGCGCAGTTCATCCAGGCGGCTAAAGATTTGGCTATCAAGGGATAGCACGATTTTGCAGCGTCGCGCGTATTATGCTGCCTTTTACGGAGCCACAGCAGTTTTACTGAATGAGGGTTTGGATTTCAGCAAGCGTAGTGGAGTGATCGCTTCGATTCATTAGCGCTTCGTCAAAACAGGGAAACTGAGCAAGGAACAAAGCAAGGATCTGAACTGGCTTTTGAGATACGAAACGTTGGGGATTATGGAAGCACAGCACACGTGTCTCCCGCACAAGCAGAGCAAGCGATTCAAGCCGCTGAGAGCTTTTTGAGAGCTGTCAAGTCTTTGCTGAACAGATGAACAAAATGCAGGCTAACCAGCACCTGCAGCGGACGCCTTGCTGTGTTTGGCGTGGCTGAAACGCGTCCCGTTATCCAATCATCAATTTCAAGACAAGCTTCTTTTTTGCGCGTTGTGTGGATCATGAATGAACTCGCGGTCGAAAGTCGTGGTGATCTATTGGCGTTCTATCGGATTTTCAGGTGGATTTCATTGGCTCATGACAGCGTTGCCCGTTTTGCCAGTTGCATCGGCAAAAGCTAAGGTGATAGAATAAGCTCTTGTCGCACAAAATGGCCAGCCAATGCTCATGATGGCTGATGAGTAACGCATAAAATTTTTTGAGAACGAGTACTTTCAGTGCATTTTCATGCTTCGTGGGTCAACGCAATCTAAATTTTTTACTTTTTCATTTCAGGTTTCAGGTTAAACAAAATCAAAATGGGTGATGAGCGAAAATAATCATCAACAACGATCAAATGGGGCCGGAGTTAGCCGGCGCGACTGGCTGAAAGCTCTGGTCGGCTTGCCTGTGTTGGGGGGATTTTTTCTTGCTTGGTGGAAGAAATTTCGTTATGATCGTTTCCGCAAACGACAATTGTTAGAAAGTCTGTCAACGGAAACATTGGAAACCACTCGCGTTTTATCATCCGCACCCCGCTCTTCAGCAGAATTGATTCGGATCGGGATTATTGGTTTTGGCGGCCGGGGGGAGCAGCTTGCGCGAGCATTGGGGTTTGCGCATCCAGATTGGATAGCATCCGTTCGGCAGCAGGCGGAGCGCAATCGATTGAATCGGACATGGCAGGATTGGGAGCAGCAAGAATCATTGGATGTCGTGATTGCAGGCATCTGTGATGTATTTGACATGAGAGCGGAACGGGGGCTGGCGCTCCTCCCAAGTCAAGCGGTGGCGAATAGTGTCCCAGGTTCGCTTCCTCGTCCGAAACGATTCCGCACCTATCGCGACATGCTCGCCAGTGAGGAGATCGATGCGGTGATTATCGCAACGCCCGATTTTCATCATGCGCAGATGACCATCGATGCGGCCAACGCGGGAAAGCACATCTATTGTGAAAAATGTCTTACGAGAACCGAAGCTGAGCTGCAAGAAGTTGTAGCAGCCGTTAGGTCTGCCCAGCAGCGCAAAGGCATCGTCTTTCAATTGGGCCATCAATATCATCAGAGTGAGGCGTTTGCCAAAGCCAAGGAGATTGTCGCGAAAAATATTCTGGGCAAAATCACCTTGGTTGAGACCACTACCAATCGCAACACGCCAGATGGCGCCTGGATTCGACACCTGGACGCCAATGGAAACCCGAAACCCGGGGATCCCACCAGCATCGATTGGGAACAATGGCTGGGCGATAGCCCGAAAGTGCCGTTCAGTATCGATCGGTTCTATAATTGGACCAAATGGTGGGCGTATGGGACAGGATTATCTGGCCAGTTACTGTCGCACGAAATTGATGCCGTTAACCAAATTTTGGGCACCGGGATTCCTAAATATTGCCTAGCTTCTGGAGGTATCTATTTCTATAAAGACAATCGCGAAATTCCAGATGTGTTTCATGCCGTATTTGAATTTCCCGAGAAAGAGCTTACGATGATTTATAGCGCCTCTTTAGCCAGCAGTTTCTACCGCGGCAGAGTTTTTATGGGCCATGACGGCGCCATGGAGCTGGGGGCCAATCTCACGGTAATAGCTGATCGGGAAAGCACGCGCTTTGCTGAAAAAATTCGCCAGGGAATTATCGATCCTTCCTTGCCGCTTTTCGCTTATCGGCCCGGCTTGAAATCCATTGACGCCGTCACATCAGCCAGCGAGAAGTATTATCTGGATCGTGGCTTGACTTATACTTATCGCAATGGCAAATCGGTAGATATTTCGCACTTGCATCTGAAGGAATGGCTGGAATGCATTCGCACCGGGGGGACGCCAAGCTGTGATATCAATAAGGCTTTTGAGGTGACCATCGCTTGCCACATGGCAACTCGGTCGTACCTCGAACAGCGCCGGGTTCAATGGGATCCCGTCCAACAGAAAATTTTATAGCAACGAGCATGGTTTCGAATTCATCGGATGGATGATCGATATTTTTCGATATTTTTGGAGATTTCATCAGCTCCGCTGAGTAATGACAAACGAGAGGATCACCATTTGTCAAGAACGCTTTACTCGGATGTGCAAGACAAGAGAGGGCCGAGAACACCATGTATTCAAAGGAAGCTGCCCATGAACCAGGTCAATTAACGGGTACAACCTTTGGCTTATCCACTTCATCGAATATCTGCATGCAACGATGAGGACCAACAGCAGTTGCCAGCGTGCCTTTCGGGCGATAAGCTGAGGCCATTGACAATTAAATCAGCAATGGCCCTGGTGATCTTGTTTTCTCGGCATCCAGTTTCGGAATTCATCGACCATTCCGAGCTCTGGGAATGGCAATATCTTTTATCCTGCCGAATCGAGCGTCAACGCTGCGGTATCGAAACCTGTTTTGGAATCAGTTCGATCATCGGTTTGCTAATAAGAAGCGGCTCTAATGACCGTTTCAAACTTATCTTGAATGGTGTTAAAGTCCTTGCTATGCATCCAGCGTTTTCGATTTTGGGATCATTTGCTGGTCTTTTTCCTGTGAGCTTCCGACATACTCGAGCATGCCGCTCAATTGAATTCTGTCACACTTTAAATAATTTATCGGAGAAAGTTCGAGTCGATTATGATAAAAAAAGAGGAGTTAATCAAATGAGACAGATCTGCAGGCTATTTGCGATGGGATTGACCATCATTTTCTTGGGATCGGCTGGGAGTGCGCAGGTTCAACTTACTCGTGAGGAAATGCGGCAAGGGTGGAAGTTGCTATTTGATGGGGTGACTTCCAATGGCTGGAAGAGTGCTCAAGGACCAAATTTTCCAGATCGGGGATGGGAAATTAAAGACGGCGAACTTATTGTTCTGGCCGGCGGCAAAGGTGGCGATATCGTTACAGTGGAGCAATTTAGTGACTTTGAACTGGTTCTGGAGTTTAAATTGACGCCAGGGGCGAATAGCGGAATCAAATATTTTGTCCAGCCAGGCACGTCTCTGGGGCTGGAATATCAAATTCTGGATGACGAAAAGCATCCGGATGCCAAGCAGGGGGTGTCTGGAAATCGAACCTTGGCATCGCTGTACGATTTAATCCCCGCGGAGAACAAGCAGCCCCGACCAATTGGCGAATGGAACCAGGCGCGCATCGTTGTCACTGGAAGCCATATCGAACATTGGCTCAATGGAATCAAAGTGGTATCTTTCGATCGTTCCTCTCAATGCTTTCGAGCCTTGGTTCAAAAGAGCAAGTATAAAGACATCGAAGGATTTGGTCAGCATGAGCGTGGTCATATATTGCTCCAAGATCATGGCGATACGGTCTCGTTCCGAAATATCAAAATCCGAGTCTTTTAAGATACAAACAGAGCCAATCTTATTTTTCAAATCCCTCATAGCGCGATCGCATTATGGATGAAAAAACGGAACGATCTGACATAGAGTATCAGAAGGCGCTAATTTCGATTGAATCGCTCAAACCTATGAGAAATTATTATACCGGAGGGAATATGAAACGCACCAATCGTCGCGAGTTTTTAACATGTCTGTCCGTGGGAACTATCGGAACATCGTTAGCCGACATCCTCATTAGCGCTGCCCCAGGCCTTTCAAAGGGTGTCGCTCGATCAAAACGTTTGAGCCACAAAGTTAAATTTTCATTGGGAATTGCCTCCTACACCTTTCGGCATTTCAATCTGGATCAAACTCTCGAAATGACGCAACGGTTGGGCATCGGAACTATTGCTTTTAAAGATTTTCATCTTCCGTTGGATAGTAGCGAAGAACAAATTAAAGCTGTTGCAGAAAAGGTGAAGCGAGCTGGCTTGAGGCTGTATGGTTGTGGGGTGGTCTATATGAAGAACGAGCACGAGGTGCAGCGAGCGTTCGATTACGCTCGCGCGGCCGGAATGGAGCTGATCATCGGTGTGCCAGAGCATGATTTGCTGCCATTGGTCGATCGAAAGGTCCAGGAATACGATATCAAGCTGGCGATCCACAATCACGGCCCCGGCGACGAGCGCTATCCCAGCCCAGAATCGGCTTATCAGCGTATCCGTTTTTTGGATCGGCGCATTGGTCTCTGCATTGATGTGGGACATACGCAGCGTCTTGGCGTGGATCCAGCCGAGGCGATCGAAGCATTTGCGGATCGACTGCTGGATATTCATATCAAAGATGTTACTGCCGCCACCAAGGAGGGGACGACCATCGAAATCGGTCGCGGTGTGATCGATATTCCTCGGGTGATTCGGACTTTAATCCATGCAAATTATCATGGCGTCGTCGCTTTTGAATTTGAGAAAGATGAGCGAGACCCATTACCGGGCGTAGCGGAATCCATTGGATATGTCCGAGGCGTATTGGACACCATTTAGCTCGATCGTTTTCTTCAAAGATGGTCCATTTCATCCGATCGAAAACAACACCAGCTTAGATCGAGACGTGCTGTCATTCCCATAGATCGATTCTCGGTGTTGAGAACAGTTGGTATGTCATCTTATTGTTGATCCAAGCGCTTCGTATGCTGCAATGAATAAAACAGCTTTTTTCGAGATCATCAAAGCGAGGTACCCATGCAGGCTAAGATTCGATATGAGTTTTCATTGTTGCTATTGTTTTTCATGATTGCTTCCTGCCGATCGGTCCATCAGGTGAGCCCACGTGTTATGGGTGCGCCAGGAGAAGTCCAGTTCATCACGCTTGACCCAGGCCATTTTCATGCCGCGCTGATTCATAAAAAAATGTATCCTACCGTTTCTCCTCAGGTGCATATCTTTGCCCCGGATGGTCCCGAGGTGCGAGATCATCTGCAACGCATTGAGGCGTATAATCGACGTTCCGATGAGCCAACGCATTGGGAGCCAATTTTATATCTTGGAGATGATTTTCTGGAGCGCATGTTGCGGGTTCGGCCAGGCAATGTGGTAGTCATCGCGGGGAATAATCGGCGAAAAACCGAGTACATTAAAGCGTGCGCGGCGGCTGGCCTGCATGTGCTGGCCGATAAACCGATGTGCATTGATCGCAAAGGATTTGACCTGCTGCGCACGTCGTTCGAGCTGGCACAGCGGAATCATGTGGTGCTTTACGACATCATGACCGAGCGATATGAAATTACCACCATGCTCCAGAAAGAATTGATCCACATGCCTGACGTGTTTGGTGAGCTGCAGTCGGGTTCGCCAGAGTCACCAGCGATCGTCAAGCAGAGCGTTCATCACTTTTTTAAATATGTGTCTGGACAGCCCTTGAGGCGCCCTGGCTGGTATTTCGATATCACGCAGCAGGGCGATGGACTGGTAGATGTGACCACTCATCTGGTGGATCTGGTGCAGTGGGAGTGTTTTCCAGAGCAGAGCATCGATTTTGAGCGGGATATCCAGCTCATCGCTGCAAGGCATTGGCCGACGGTGTTAACTCGCGACCAATTCCAGTTGGTTACGCAGTTAGCCGATTTTCCCGAATACCTGAATCCGTATTTGAACGATTCTGGGGAACTGGCAGTGTTCGCGAACGGCGAGATGGTTTATCAGATTCGGGGCATCTATGCACGGATCGCCGTGAGCTGGGAATTTCAAGCTCCAGAGAATGGGGGAGATATTCATTACTCGCTCATGCGGGGGAGCATTTCGAATGTGGTGATTCGGCAGGGCAAAGAGCAAAACTTTCGGCCAGAGCTTTATATTGAGCCCTCGGATGTCGGGCAGCGCGACGCGATTGCGGCGGCGCTGGTGCGGGCAATAAAACAGCTCCAATCTCGTTATCCTGGGATTTCGTTGCAGGCGACTTCTCAAAGCTGGCAAATTCTCATCCCTGACAGGTTTCGCGTGGGGCATGAGGCGCATTTTGCTCAGGTCACTGAAAAATTTTTGCAATTTTTGAGACAAGGCAAATTGCCCGATTGGGAGCTGGCCAATATGTTGGCCAAATATCACACCACCACTGCCGCGCTGGAGCTCGCATTGAAAAGCGATTCGTCAGCCAAAGCTCTAGGGCAATAGGGTTTCGAACTTTTCCATCACGAGGTCATTTCTTGAATCGGTGCAGCAAGCTATCAGTCAAGTTACCCGTGATGAGTAGAATTTGGGAATTTCATGCCCATGAACCAGGTTGCTTGTGGATTGTCGAAAGCTGGAGCCAAAAGTGATCCGGTGGCTGCTTGATTTCTGAGGTTGAGAGATGGTGGCTCGGAAAAAGGAACTTTGATAAATCATTGTTCTCCGAAACTATTGCAATTCATTCTAAGCCTACAAAATCAAAGGCTCATTTCTAAGAAGCAAATGGCATCAGGCAGTGGGGGAGCCAAGCCGATGAAATTTGGGGAGGAATAATGGAATTCACGAGACGAAACTTCATGAAAACGGTGGCGGCGTCGGCGGCTGGGCTGGTTACGCTCGGCGCTGGCGCCAAGTTCTCTGCCAAAAGCTATGGCAGAATTTTGGGGGCCAATGATCGGGTTCGGGTTGGGATTGTCGGATTCTCAGATCGTGCGAAGGATGCGCTGATCCCGTGTTTTTGGGATCATAGCCAGGAGCTGAATTTTGAAATTGTGGCCGTTTCGGATATCTGGAATCGTCGGCGCGAGGAAGGAGTGGCGTTTATCTTCCAGAGAACCGGTCAGCGGGTGGATGCAGCACGAAATAACGAGGAACTATATGAGAAGCACCATCCCGATGCGGTCATTATTAGCACCGCCGATTTTCAGCATGCGCTGCATACGGTGGAGGCGGTACGGGCAGGATGCGATGTGTATGTGGAGAAGCCCTTTGCGGAGACGATGGCGGACAATCGGTTGGCGCTTCGGGTGGTGAGCCAAAGCGATCGGATCGTCCAAGTGGGATCCCAGCGCCGGAGCGGTGCCAATTACATCGCTGCCAATGAATACATCAAATCGGGCAAATTTGGTCCGATCACCTTTGTCGAGATGACCTGGAACGTCAACCAGCCTGGGCGATGGCGCAGGCCCCATCTTGTCGCGGCCATAAAGGAAAGCGATACCGATTGGAAACGGTACTTGATGAATCGGCCCTATGAACCCTGGGATCCGAGGAAATACATCGAATACCGTCTGTTCTGGCCCTATTCCTCGGGCATCCCAGGGCAATGGATGTGCCATCAGATCGATACGGTCCATTGGTTCACCGATTTGCCCTATCCGCGCAGTGTGGTTGCCGGAGGCGGCATTTATGTCTGGAAGGACGGTCGCAGGAATTGTGATACGCTGACCGCCGTGTTCGATTATGGCCCTTTGACCGATCCGAGCACCGGTTTTCAGGTCGTGTATTCCTCGCGGATGCATAACGCGGCTGGGGGGGTGAAAGAGTATTATTTTTCAAACGGGGGTAAATTGGACTTGGATCAAAACCTGATCACGGCCGAAGGGGGACTGACCGCTGAGCATGCCGCCGCCATGGGAATGTCGGCTAATTTGCTCGAGCGAATTCAATTGCCGGAGACGCGGGTGGTGACCAGTGCCGCGACTGGCACGGATCCCATGACCTCGGCCCACATGCGCAATTGGATGGAGTGCGTGCGGAGCCGACAAAAGCCCAACGCCGATGTGGTCGCCGGGTACCATCATTCGATTGCTACGATTATGACCAATGCTGCGCTCCGCACTGGCCAACAGGCCACGTTTGATCCGAACCATCAAGAGGTATTGGTCGGGGGAAAGCCATTCTTGTATTAACCGGATGGCCTCCGCTCTGCTGGTCTGGCGGCTGGGCCGTGGAGCATTTTGATGGACGTCGCTGGTGCCATGCCACCAAATCGAATGGTGCCCAATTTCCTCCCATCTTGGCTTTTCCGGGTTGCGAATGGATCTGCTCTTCCTGGGCTGCCGAAGCAAGACGATCTTCGGAAGCCCAGGAGAGTAGCTTGACCCTTGATTTTGGTCTCCGGTTTTGACATTAAGCGGCCGAAGTCTTTTGCATCTCCTCCATCTTTTTCCTCAAACTCAAGGGACGCATATCGGTCCAGACCTCTTTGATATAGGCCAGACATTCGGCTTTGGGGCCGACTTTGCCCACATCCTTCCATCCCAGCGGATTGTCCCGATCCGCTGGCCAGATCGAATATTGTTCCTCGTGATTGACAACGACCTTGTAGATGGTGGTATCTTCTTTCTCTTCTCGATACATATTGGCTACCTCATGTTTAATTGAATTGATTGATTTCATCCTATTGAACTTGCAAAGCGAGCATTGGATTGATTGAGATTGCTCGGATAGAACTTTGTCAAAATGGATTGTTATGGATTTTCGTCGGCTGCTTTTCCCTGGTGCTTTCCGATGGCCCATGCAATCTTTGCTCGATTCACCTCATGGATTCGCCCCTGCTATTCATATTTCGGCACCTCAAATTTGAGCATTTCCGTGCAGAATTTGATCCATTCCGGCGTCACCTGGTCGAAGATGACATTTTTATCTTCAAAAATGCTATCGCACACCACATAATTGTCGTGCAAATAAAGAAAATCATCGTCATTGAGCTTTCTGGGCACTTCGATCTCGGTACCGTTCACTGTTTGTTTTTCCAGTCGCGCGTTGACACTATTCTCCGACCAATTGGGATATTGACGAAAAGCGGCTAAACTATAAGCCTTACAGTAATTCGACATTCCTTCCTCCACAGTTGATTAAAATATGATTCAATCAAAAATTTAAATTCCCCGATCAATATGCACATTCGATATTTTTCGAAATAACTTTGAGCCAAATTGACAAGTTTCATTTAATCTTTTCCCAATGCCAATCGAGGTGCTGGTGTTTCGACGCTGGTCTGGAAAGCGTCGGAGCTGGGTGGCTCATAGGATAGATAAGTGCGATAATTTCGATTGAGCGCGATCAGCACCGATGAGACGGCCATAATTGCTCCGCACCAGATAAAGATCAAAGGGATATTGCGGTTGACCACGTCCGCCACGAGGCCGGATAATCCCATCGAGATTGGCGTGATAGCACCAACCAGCGTGGTCAGCACTCCAAACACCCGGCCGCGGATTTCGCTGGGGGTGGTCCACTGCAAAATGGTGGTAATGTTGACGCTCACATAGCCGCTAAAGAAGCCACCGATAAAAGCCAGCAGCAGCGCAAATGGGACGCGAGTCACCATTCCCAACAATCCGTATGCCGCCGAGGTGAGGATAATGAACAGGATCATGCGCTTGCCACGAATTCGGCCTGAGGACTTGCTGATGCCAGCAAAGATATAGCCGAGAATGGATCCGATGCTATAGCAGGCCAACAGCACGCCGAACCAGAGGCGATAGGCATCTTCTCCCAAGTTGAGATGCTCTCGCACAAAAAAAGGCAATAGCAGAATGACCGGGACGGTGAAGAAATTGATCAACGTCGCTGCCAGAATCACTTCGCGGAGGCCCTTTTGCCTCCAGATGTAATGAAAACCATCGATCAATTCGCGTTTGAATGCCGCTATCTGCTGCCGCCAGGTTTCAGTGGGGCGAGCTTTTGGCTGTGGAATTGAAATAAAAGATTCACTGATGGCCGAAAAGTGATAGGAGATCCCATTCAACAAAAAAATCAATGGTGCGCCAAGCAAGTTGTAAAGGAAGCCGCCCAAGGCCTGCCCAATTAATTGCGAAAATTGCAGCGAGGATCGGCTTAATGTGTTGGCCCCAACGAGACGTTCCTTTGGAACCAAATCTGGAATAGCGGCCGAGATCGATGGAAAAAAGAACGACCCTACGACCGCCACGAATACCGATGCGACAAATAGGCCTGCGATCACCAGGCTTTTCTGGTGAGGTGCATAGAATACCAGCGCGGCCAGTCCCATCATTACCAGTCCACTGAGTAGATCGCTCATCACGATAATACTTTTGCGCGAATGGCGATCGGCCATGGTGCCACCGATCGGCCCAAGGATCAGCGCGGGAATGCTGGAGATCATGGCGATCGCCCCCATGAGCGCCGTTGAGCCAGTGGCCTCGACAATCCAGAGGATCATGCCGATCGAAAAAATCTGAGATCCCAGATTGCTCACCGCCTGCCCCTGCCATAACAATACAAAATCTTTATTCATCAGTTTTTTTGATTTGTTCATTGATTGTTCCTTCTATGATCTGTTGAATGCGCTTCAGCTGCTTTTCCAATTCAGCCACAAAATCCGCATTGGGAATTTTCCAGTTGACCGATGGCATCATCGTCAGGATGATCCGATCGGACAAGATTTGATAATGTAGCCCGAAGTATTTCACATAGGGCAATCGGATGCCAGGACGTCCCACTAACGGCACCTCCGGGTAGATCTCTGGATGAGATACAATGACCTCTCGCTGAAATAATGGTTTGAACAAGCCCACCAATCGCATCAGAAACATGGATGCTAAGACGACGAATTGGATATAGCGCTTTTTTAAGCCTGAGCTTGATACCAAGTACAGTCCAATCAGCGAATCCAAAGAGAGATGCGAGCGGGCATGCCGACAGGCAGCCTGTTGCGAAGCAATGGCGGACTGCAATAACCGCCTGGCTCGTTGGAGATCGATCTGATCACCATCGAGATAATTGACGAACTCGATGACTTCGGGAGTGGTGACGATCGCATCGGCCAAACCCATGCATCGATATCGCGATAGCGTTAAAAATTGCCGCAACTGGACCATTTTGCCAGTGAGCTTTTTGGTGGCCATTTGAAGTGCCACCATGAAGATCGGTACGCCGTCTAAATCGCGAGCTGCGAAATAATTTTTTCCCAGGTCGGCGATCTCGAAAGTAGCGATCTGATGATCGACCACGCGCGCCAGATCGTGCTGCGCCCGCTGCAAAAAATGCGGTGCGATCTGCCACTGCAAATGAGTCACTGGTGCAGAGATTGCTTCGTTTGCTGCGGGATGATCATCCAATTGAATGTCGCTCGCCCACCGCTGGATTTCTGCGCCGGCGCGCATCATGGTGTTGCCATCCAAATATGTGCTGAAATTGCAAATGATGCAGGCGCGGGCATTGCCGAAAACAACGATCTGCAGCGCAGCATGAAACCACCGATTGGCGAAATTGCCGCTATGCCCGATGCTCGCTGCCTCGGCATAGGACGGTGGCTCATGGTCGAGATCCAGGCATAGAATGAACAAACTATGCCGAAGCAGGCTCAGCGACTGCTGATTTATTTGGCTTTGCTGAAGCTGCGTGAAAATCTTCAACTGAGTGCGATGGTCGGCGCCAGTTAACATCCCTGCTGGCGCCGTCTTTGGATCACGGTCGATTTGTTCCACCAGCTCTGTCAAGGTGCGCTTGATTGTCCTGGGCTTCCATTGTGCTATCGGCCCAAGCTCCAAGGCATATTGCTGTCCGTTGATCATGACAATGATGCGCGAGCTATTGGTGCTCTTGAAGATGCGCGGCCGGCCGTTTTTTTCGACCACCAGACAGGTGGAGAACAAATTCGGATATTGCCCCATTTCCAATATCTCGTCACGATAACGATCTGGCTCAAGCCGAGCTGTTACGATATCCTGATACAACTGGCCGGCGGCCATGACCAGCGTCGCGGCTCTTTCTATGGGTGTCAATGGACGAGGATCATCTTTCAGAGCCAGCGTCGCAGAGACGACCGGGGCAAATAAATAACCACCGCGCAAATCACACTGCCGGAGCAATTCCTCCAGCCGCTGGGGTAGGATTTGTTGAAATCGGCTAAATCCCGAAATCCACAGAGCGGCCCGGGCGATCGAATAAGCCGCCGGGCTGGTTTTTAGACCCACCCGCGCTAATGAGCTCATATCTCCCGACGATGGCAACTTGATTAATGGCGGCTTTGGATAGCCAGCCATCTGTTCATAAATGTCGTGAGAGCGTTCCGAATCTGAAACGATCAGACTCATAATTTTATTACCATAAATGAAATTCCAATAAAGTTTGCTCTGCTATCAGATCTCAGCCGAGCGTCAAGCCAAGGGTGTTCGATTAACTTTTTACCGCAATAAGATCATTTTGCTGACTTCCACCTTGTCTTTGATTTGCAAACGATAGAAATAAACTCCACTCTGCAAACCGCTTGCATCCCAAAAAATCTGATGGGTCCCTGCTTCTAATGATTGATTGACGAGCATGCTTATTTCTTGACCCAGCATATTGTACACGTTGAGCGACACTCGATTGCTCTCTGGGAGATCAAAAACGATGGTGACGATTGAATTAAACGGATTGGGATAGCTGCGGCTCCATCGTCCATCGGGTTTGTTATGTTGAATTGCAGCCACCCAATTGTCGTCCTGCACATATTTGATAACGGTTATTTTCCCGGCGTTCATTTCGATGGCAGAACTCCCAGCGACAAAAATATTGGCAGACTGGTCCACTTGGATCGCGACACTGGCGTCGTCGCTCTTAGAGCCGCTATGGTATCGGGCCGTCCATTGGAGTGAGCCATTCTGGTCATATTTCAATGTAGCGAAATCCGAGGCCGTGTTATCGCCGACGCTCTGCCCGGTGACGTATACATTGCCATCGCGATCCAGCGCCAGACCCGCGGCTCGTTCCCAGGAATTGCCTGGTCCGTTATATCGAGCCAGCCATTGTTGCTTCCCAGTTGAATTATATTTGATGGTCAGAAAATCGCTATTGGGGTTGAACAGGTCACTGCCAATGGTGCCTGTGACGGCCACATTTCCTGAGGCATCTACCGCCAGCCCGCTGATATTGTCTTGGAGGTTCTCATCGCTATTATAGCGCGCCAGCCATTGCATTTCTCCGGAGCTATTGTATTTGATTATGGCGTAATCCAATCCAGTGCCGTTGCCCATGCTGGTGCCAGCGACATAAAGATTGCCGTTTGTATCCAATGCGAGATGGGTGGCGATGTCCTGGGCATTGGCTGGGCCGTTATAGGTCACTGCCCAGATCCGCTGGCCCATAGGGCTATATTTTATTGTGATGAAGTCGGTTTGGATTGGGGATGCCCGACCAGCTCGGCCGCTGCCAGTTGCTCCAGTCACATACACGTTCCCTGCTTCATCGACCGCGATGGCGCTCGCCATATCCATCGATCCCGAAGAGCCGTCATAGCGGTCCACCCATTGCTGTTGCCCAGATGGATCGTATTTGATAGTGACGATATCGGGGAACGGCACCCAGCCTCCTGCATTGCTGAAACCCGTCACATACACGTTCCCGGCTGCGTCCACAGCCACTCCGGTTGCTTCATCGAGATTATTGGCAGGTCCGTTGTACCGGGCTACCCATTGCTGGACGCCATGACGGTCGAGTTTCAGAGTGATATAGTCCTCCAAGCCATTTGCCGCAGCGCTGCTTCCGGCCACATAAATGTTGCCCTGTCGATCGACGGTTATCGCAGCCGCTTGATCGTCCCCATTGTTCGGCCCATGAAAGCTGGCATTCCATTTTAGCTTTCCCGTGCTGTCATATTTTACTATGACAAAATCAAAATCACCATTGCTGGTGCGGGTATTTCCAATCACAATCACATTGCTGGAATCATCCAGCGCCATGGCAACGGCCAAATCGAGCTGGGCATGGCTGGTTTGATAGTGACCAACCCAGCCTTTTTTCACCATCGGAGTGCTAAGCGCTACCGCACTCCCGATCAACATCAGGCTGATGAGGATAATTTTTTTCATATCGGCTCCTTGGTTAATATGAAATACACATGCAACTATTCAACTGATCATCAATCTATTCTAAAATGAAATTGTTGCGCATCGTCCTTGCGAGTACACGGGCGGTGTGAAAATAGTCATAGAGATTCCCCATTCCTGCTTCGCTCTATTTAGAATGAGAGCCAAATCAGGCGTTTTCCCACAAGTTGGCAATGAAGCGCAGCGAACTCGAAACTGCTCGTCTGGATACAACCCGTTCTGACAAGTTCATGAAAATGATTCGGCCTAAAGTGCCTCGCAATGATGACTCCAATTTTGTCATTTTCAAGCGTTATATACATTCGTACACCGTGTATCGGCATCCCCCGATTTAACGAATACGTGGACGTACATTCCAGAGAAAATCGGTTTTTGTGACATCATCGATATTGATTATGGCAGCGTTTTTCAAGAAACTTCCTTGTGTTGGTGCCAATCGCGATTTGCATGAGTAGCACCCACTGAATCGATGCTGATTTTTAGCAACAAAACCACGTGCGGATCAGGCAAAAAACGAACCATTGGAGCCATCGATCTAGTGTTCCTTCATGAGATAGATTGAGCCAAGAAATTTCACCTCAATCGCGCGCAAAGTTGTCAGCCAGAACGGGCTGGGAGTTCACCGCATTCCTGACCAGACAGGCGCTGGAAATGACTCATGGTTTGCTTGGATTTATTTTTTCCAGGCAAGCCGAAATTTTTTGGGCTAACATGCTCACCTGCTTGTCATCCACCATGATGCTGATATGGTCTCCGGGGACATCGTGCACTTCCACACCGTGCTTTGCTAAGGCTGCCCAACCCAAGTCTGGCGTCGTATCGCTGCCTGAGTGGGCATTGACGGCGCGAAAAATTGTAATTTTGCCTGGGTAAGGCTGAGCCTGATAGCGGCGCCAGGCGTCATTATAGGTTCTCAGAATAGTGACAAAATGGCTAAATTGCTCCAACGTGACGTCTGATCGAATCCATTGGGTTCGGATGGCCTGTTCATAGACATGCTTCACTTGATCGGCTGGAGCCATCTGCCGCAATTTTTCCAGTGAAAGCGGTAGATGCTTACCAAAGGAATCGATCAGATACGCGACATCATCCTCTGGGGCATCGTTCGGGGGGACGGGTCCTTGATCCACCAATCCCAAAAAAGCGACCGATTGGCCCATGGCAACGAGTTGTTGCGCCATTTCAAAAGCGATGATCACGCCCAGGGACCAACTGCCGAGGTAGTATGGGCCGGTAGGCTGAACGTTGCGAATGGCGTTCACATAATAGCCTGCCATGTCCTCGATGCTGGTGTGGATCTCCTCCCCGGGGTTAAGCCCCTTGGCCTGGATGCCATAGAGCGGCTGGTCAGAACTGATGTGATTGGCCAAGCCAACATACCAATGGACGCTGCCGCCGGATGGGTGGACGAAGAATAGCGGTGCGCGAGAGCCGCGCGGCTGCAATGGCACCAGGGTCGGATGCGACCGGGTTCCGTCGCCCATCCTGAGCACGCGGGCTAAATTTTCGATGGTCGGCTCCTGAAATAGCGCGTTCAATGGCAGTCCCCGTCCCAACCGTTGCTGAATTTGACCGATTAATCGGACCGCGAGAAGGGAGTGCCCGCCGAGCTCAAAGAAATTATCTGTCACACCGATTGGCCGGACGTTTAATACCTCCTCCCAGATGCGCACCAGTCCGAACTCCCAAGCATCGCGCGGGGCGACATAGGCTTTTTCCAGATCCGGCCGGCTATTATCTGGGGCAGGCAGCGCATTGCGATCAATCTTTCCATTTGGCAGCAAGGGAAAAGCGCTGAGCTCAATGAACTGCCCCGGCACCATGAAGTCGGGCAGGCGTTCCCTCAAGAAATTCCTCAGCTCCGTGACCGTCACCGAATCGCCCTGGCTGGGAACATAATAGGCAACGAGTCGCTTCTCCCCGTCGGTCTCCTTGGCTGGGTAAGCGACCACGACGGTTTCCCTTACCGAGGGGTGTTGACCCAGCACCGCTTCGATCTCCTCGAGCTCAATCCGAAAACCGTGAATTTTCACCTGATGATCGATCCGGCCAATGAATTCAAGTGTGCCATCGGTGCGATAACGGGCCAAATCCCCAGTTCGATACAGCCTTTGACCTGGGGTGGTGCTGAACGGGTGAGGGATAAACTTTTCAGCGGTCAATCCCGGTTGACGATGATAACCTCTGGCCAGACCAATTCCGGCGATGCAGAGTTCCCCAGGAACGCCGATGGGCACAGGCTGGAAATTATTGTCCAGCAAATAGATCTCGGTATTGTTCAGCGGACGGCCGATGGGCACAGTCGTTTGAGCCGCTGCTACGGATTCCACGCGATAGATGGTCGGGCCCACGGTTGCTTCGGTCGGCCCATAGGCATTAAAGAAATTTCTGTTGGGCGCCCATTTCTGGACAATGGCCGGGGTACAGCGTTGGCCGCCAGTTATCAGCGTTTTTAGCCCGGATAACGGACGTTCTGGCAAGATAGCCAACAGCGATGGCGGCAATAGCGTCGCCGTAATTTTTGCCTGATCAATAAATTGGAGCAATTGATCGCTGGAGAGCAAAAGCTCGCGCCGGGCGAACACCAGCGTGGCACCAGCTACCAGTGCCGTGAAAATCTCCATGACCGAGGCATCAAAGCTCAGGGATGAAAACTGGAGCATCCGATCCGACGCGCTGATCCCCAGTTGTTGAATATTGGCCGTAATATAATTGCATAGACCCCTATGCTGCAACAATGTGCCTTTGGGTTGCCCAGTGGAGCCCGAAGTATAGATCAAATAGGCCAGGTTGTCTGGATCGATCGTCTCTCCGAGCGGCTGATCCGATTGCTGAGCAATCGCTGGCCAATCCGCATCCATCAGGATGATCGGGATGGGGGCATCTGAGAATTGCGCAGCGAACTTCTGTTGCGTGATCAGCACGTGGGCCCCGGAATCTTGAAGCATAAAGGCTCTTCTGGCACTGGGATAATCGGGATCAATGGGCAAATAGGCTCCTCCTGCCTTCAGTGTCCCAAGAATGGCAATTGGGATATCCAACGAGCGGTCTAAGCTGATCGCGACAATGCTTTCGGGTCTGATGCCAAGTTGCTTCAAATATCGGGCCAATCGATTGGCCCGCTGATCCAGTTCTCGATAGCTGAGCTGCTGGTCCTCGAACATCACAGCGGTAGCGTCTGGAGAGCGGGCAACGGTTGCTTCGAATAGATGATGAATGGCGTGCTGATCTGGGTAATCGGCTGCCACAGCATTGAACTCCACCAGTAGCTTGTGTTTGTCCTCGGCTGTAAGCACATCGATCTCTGCTGGCCGTTGCCCCGAATTGGTCACGAATTGTACCAGGATGTGCCTGAGCTGATGCAATACCATACGGATCAAGGCTTGGTCCGCGTGACCTCTATCATAAAGGATTCGCAGCATAATCCGCGATCCTGGCCCAACGATCAAATTGATCGGATAATTGGTGCGCTCCTCGGAGCGTACGTTTTCAATGCTCAATTGAAGGCCCAGTTGTTGGGTGAGCCGATTATCGATGGGATAGTTTTCGAATACCAAGATTGTCTCAAATAACGGGGTTCCACGCGGAACCTGGCTCCACTGCTGAATTTGAATCAAAGAGCTGTATTCATATTGCCGACTCTCCAATTGCTGCTGTTGCAATTGTTTCAGCCAAGGGATGAGCGTCTGCTGATTTGAGATTTTGATGTGCACTGGTAGCGTGTTGATGAACAGTCCGATCATATCCTCGGCGCCCTGGAGATCGGCAGGCCGACCTGAAACAGTCGCTCCAAACACCACATCATCGGTCTGGTTATAGCGACCCAATAGCAATCCCCAGGCCGCCTGAATCACTGTGTTCAAGGTAAGCTGGTGGTTACGAGCAAAGCGTTGTAACTGAGCGCTGAGCGATTCGTCCAAATAGATCTCTTCATTGAATGCGCCCTGTGCAAAGGTTTTACCAGCCTGCTCCATGGGGAACAGCGGCGTAGGAGTAACAAACCCGGCGAGCATTTTTCGCCAGAATGCTTCAGCTTGGGATTGATCCTGTTTTTTCAGCCAGATGATATAATCGCGGAATGGCCGGCGTTGCGGCAATTGCACCGGTTGCCCGCGGTGAAAACCATCATAAAGGGCAAATACCTCGCCCAAGACCATGGGCACGCACCATCCATCCATCAAAATATGATGATAGCTCCATACCAGTTGATGGCGATCTGGGTCAAGCTGAATTACGGCGCATCGCATCAAAGGCGGCTCGGATAATTTGAACCCAGCCTTGCGATCGGCTTCCAGAAAGGCGTGCAATTGTTGCTCTTGTTGCTCGGGTGAAAGATGGCGCCAATCGTGCCGTTCAAATGGCATCGCCACGTCGCGATGCACGACCTGCACCGGCTCTTTCAGGCTTTCGCCAATGAAACCGGTCCGGAGAATCGGATGCCGCTGAATGACCGAATTCCACGCGTGCTCAAATGCGCTTAGATCCAGCTTGCCGGTGATGGCACAACTCAATTGCTCGAAATATACTCCAGATTCGGGCGCTAATAGCGAATGAAACCACATCCCCTGTTGCATCGGCGTCAGGGGGTAAAAATCAACGACATTCTTGTTATTCATCCTTACATCATCCCTATAATCGACTTAATTCGCCAATAATGTCCTGAATATCTTCCTGCTCCCATTGAAATTCCTGGAAATCCTCGCTGGAGAAACTGACCGGTGCACCGGATTGGTAATGTTGGAGCACCGCAATGATTTGCTCCATCCATCGATCAGCCAGTTGCTCAATGGTTTCCCGGCGATGCAGGTTCTTGCTATAGGTCCAGCCGATCTGCAATTGTCCCTGGTTCACGCTGCCAGTGATCTCGAGAACATGGCTGCGCTGGTTTTCTGGGCTGCGATCCATATCAGCGAACTCATCGGCTGGCCCGAATGGGCCAGGTTCATTATCGCTGGATCCGGTTTGACCGAAATAATTGAAAATGATTTCCGGTTGAGGGATGGCCTGGATGGCTGTGCCTGTTTTCGATGGTGGAGCAAGATATTTCAGTAATCCGAAGCCAATGCCTCGCTGAGGAAGCTGGTTCAATTGCTGTTTGATGGCCTGGACCGCATCGCTGGGGCTCTGCACGTTCGTCAAGCGAAATGCCACTGGCGTGATTACCGTGAACCAGCCAACGGTCCGACTGAGATCGACGTCATCGAACATTGGCTCGCGGCCATGACCCTCCAATTCGATCATGATGTGATCGGATCCTGAAGCATCTCTCAGGGCCAAAGCCAGACTGGTCAGCAATACTGTCAAGGCTGGGGTTCGATAGGTCGACGGCATTGTGTTCAATAAAAATTGGGTGGATTCTGGCGACAGGGTTCTGGTAATGACCTGGGCCGAATGTTCGGTATTCTCCCCACCTGGAAAGTCGAGCGGAATCGGCTCGGCAGTAGCGGTCCCAAGCGCTTCCCAATAGCTGGTTTGCTCCAGCAGTTCCGGGGACTGTGCATAGTGAGTTAATTTATTTGCCCAATGTTGGAACGAGGTCGTCTTGGCTGGTAGGCGCACCGATTGCCCCTGGCTGAGCTGCTGGTAAGCGGAGAGCAGGTCCTCGAGCAAAATTTGCCAGGATACGACATCGATGACCAGGTGATGGGCCACGACCAATAGTCGCGCGGACGTATCTGGGCCGCGATCGAATAGCGCGAACCGAATCAACGGCCCCTGGGATAAATTCAAACTGGTCTGAATGGCTGCTGCCTGCGTTTCGATGGCTTGGAACTGCTGTTCCGGCGAAAGGCCAGAGAGGTCGATCCAGCAGAACGGAGTGGGATCCAGTTTCTCCTGATTGATTTGATGCCAGCCATGGTCATCGGCGAAAAAGCGCAATCGGAGCGCATCGTGATGTTGGAGCAATTCGTCAACGGCCTGCTTCAGCCACATGGGATTCAATCGCTGGTTGATGGAGAGCAGGACATGTTGGTTCCAGTGATGCCGAGCAACAATTGGCAGTTCGAAGAACCAATGCTGAATCGGCGTTAGGGGCACTGGGCCGCTTACCAGTCCTTGCTCGGCATGGATCTGCATCTCACGGCTAGCCAATTCGGCCAGGCTGGCGATCGTCGGGTATTGGAAGATTTGCCTCGGCGTGAAATGGATCCCAGCCTGCCGCGCTCGGGAGATCACTTGAATGGTCAAAATCGAATCCCCACCCAATTCGAAGAAATTGTCGTAAATGCCGATCGTTTGGATGCCGAGCACCTGTTGCCAGATCTGGACCAGTGTGCCTTCAATTGGGGTGCGCGGTCCGACCATAGCATGTTGCAGCTCTGGTCGCGTGTCATCTGGCTCGGGTAGCGCCTGTCGATCGACCTTGCCGTTTGAAGTGAGCGGCAAACTGGCCAATTTCACGAAGGCAGCTGGGATCATATATTCGGGCAGTCGCAATTTCAGAAATTCGCGAAGATCGGTGATTGTCGGAAACTCGGCATGATTGGGCACCAGATAAGCCACGAGCCGTTGAGCGCCGTCCGTTTGCCAGGGGTGAACCACCACTTCGCGAACGGCCGGGTGTTCAGCCAGGGCCGTTTCGACCTCCCCCAATTCGATGCGAAAGCCACGGATCTTCACCTGAAGGTCGATACGTCCCAAAAATTCGATGCTGCCATCGGGCAGATATTTGGCTAAATCGCCGGTGCGATAAAATCGAGCGCCGGGCTGTTGGCTGAACGGATCTGGGAGGAATTTCTCCGCGGTCAGCTCGGGCCGATGCAGGTACCCGCGCGCCACGCCTGCACCGCCGATGTAAATCTCTCCAGCGACGCCGATCGGCACCGGCGCAAGATTCTCATCCAGCAGATAGATCTGGACATTTCCGATGGGCGAGCCAATGGGGACCGACCCAGATTTTCGATAATCGGTCGGCACAAGGTAATTCATACACCCAACCACGGCTTCTGTTGGACCGTACTCATTGATCAACCAGGTCTCCGGGGCGTTTTTTCGCCAGAAGTCAATATGCTCCCGGGTTAAATTTTCCCCGCCAATGATGAATGCATTCACCAATCCAGCGGCCTGGGAAGGTTCGATTTGTTCGCCGAGCATTTGCAAATGGGCGGGCGTAATTTTTACCAGTCCAAATCCGGGATGCTGCACCAGGGTTCGGGCCACAATATCCAAATCCTCATCTTCTGGCGTTAAATAGACTGAGCTTCCGCACAGCAGTGGGGCATAGAGGCCAGTAATGGTGGCATCAAACGCCAGAGAAGAATGGACCAGAGCGCCTCGCTCCCGCGTGATGGGATAGGCTTTGACACACCAGAGCAGGTAATTCATCAATCCTTGATGGTGAACCATGACGCCCTTCGGTTTGCCAGTGGAGCCAGAGGTATAGATCACGTATGCCAGATTGTCGCCAGTGAGCTTGACCGATAGATTCGCTATGCTTTCTATGGCAATGTTCGGCCAGTCGCGATCCAGACAGATGATCGTCAGATTTCCGGCCAGAGGAGAAGCCTGGTCATCGATCTTCAGACGGTCAAGCAACCGCTCTTGTGATAGCACCACCGATACATGCGCGTCCTGGAGCATATAGCTGATTCGCTCGCTGGGATAGGTTGGGTCGATGGGCACATAGGCGGCCCCGGCCTTTAATACGGCGAGCAAGGCCACCATGACCTCTATCGATCGCTCCATGCAAATGGCAACGATCTTTTCGGGGCCAATGCCCAGCCGGCGCAGCCGATGAGCCAGTTGATTGGCCTGTTGGTTCAATTGGCAATAGGTGAGGTGATGCTCTCCGAATACGACAGCGACGGCATCTGGCGTACGATTGACCTGGGCCTCGAACCATTGATGCACCAAAAGCGATGTCTGACAATCGACCCTTGTCTCGTTCCATTCTACAATTGCCTGATGCATTTCCTGATCGGATAAAATTGGAACGGAAGCGATGGCGCGCTCTGGCTGGTTCAGCATGTTGGTGAATAGATTCTCAAAATGTCGGATGAACCGGGCGATGGTCGTCGCGTCGAATAGATCCGTATTATATTCCAGCGCCCCGGCGATTCGGTGGCCGTCCTCTTGCATGAACAAGGTCATATCAAATTTAGCGCTTCCCAGATGGGTTTCGAACGGGCTGGCGGTGAGTCCCACCGAGATCTGCTGTTGTCCAACTGGGGTGTTTTGCAGGACGAACATCACTTGAAACAGCGGTGAATGGCTGGTATCTCGTTTGGGCTGGAGTGCATCGACCAGTTTCTCGAACGGGAGGTCCTGATGCATATAGGCGCCTAGGGCAGCCGCTTTGACCTGGTGCAGCAACTCGCGGAAGCTGATGCCATTGGCAAATCGAGCGCGCAACACCAAGGTATTGACAAAAAAGCCGATCAGGTTTTCGGTGGCCGATTGTGTGCGATTGGCAATGGGCGTTCCAACACAAATATCATCTTGGCCAGAATAGCGATAGAGCAGCGCTTGAAAGCCAGCCAAAAGCGTCATGAAAAGGGTGGCGCCCTCTTGCTGGCCGAAATTTTTGATCGCTTGCGATAATGGTTCGGAGAAATAAAATGTTTGATAGTCGCCTCGAAATGTTTGAACCGCCGGTCGGGGCCGATCAGTCGGCAATTCCAGCAGCGCCGGGATGCCATCAAGCTGCTGTTTCCAATAATCTAATTGATGTTCCAGCACCTCACCGCGCAGCCAGTGTTGCTGCCAATAGGCGAAATCCGCATATTGGATGGGAAGTTCCGGCAATGGGGACGGGCGATCGTGGAGGAACGCATCGTAAATGGCTGCAATTTCCCTGGTAAATACCTGAATCGACCAGTCATCTGAAATGATGTGATGCATGATAACCAGCACGATATGGTCATGCTCTGATAAGCGTAACAAGGTTACACGCAGCAGCGGCCCGGTGGACAGGTCGAACGGCTGTTGCGATACGAGAAGTGAAAGCTGAAACGCCTCGGCCTGCTGTCGATCTGGAGGAACTCCAGTCAGGTCGACCAAGCGCACTGGGATTCGCAGGCTGGGCAAAATGGTTTGATGGGGTTTACCATCGACGACATGAAACGTGGTTCGGAGCGATTCATGCCGACGGACGATCTCCTGCACGGTCCGCCCCAGCACCGGGATGTTCAGCTCGCCGTGCAATCGAACGGCATTAGGAATGTTGTAGAATGGGCTATTGGGCTCGAATTGATCCAAAAACCAGAGTCGCTGCTGCGCAAAAGAGAGCGGCAGGTCCTGGTCTCTCGGCACCGGAACGATAGCTGGCGGCAAAATGCCCTGGGCCGACTTCAGGAAACGATCGCAATATTCCGCCAGTTCTGCCACCGTGGGCGATTCGAACATCGTTCGCAAGGGGATATCGGCCTGGAACGCTTCGCGCAGTCGCGAGATGACTTGAGTTGCCAATAGCGAATGGCCTCCCAACTCAAAGAAATTATCATAACATCCGACGCGCGGGCAACCGAGAACGCTCTGCCAGATATCGGCAATGATCTGTTCGGTGGCATTGCGCGGAGCGACGAAATCCGTTCTCGGCTCAATGGCCGCGCCGAGATCATAGGCCGACAGCGCTTGGCGATCAATTTTGCCATTGGGCAACAACGGCAGCTCATCTACCCAGACAAAAAAGGCCGGGATCATGTACTCGGGAAGATGATTCTTCAGAAAAGCCCGCAGTTCAGAAGGCGAGGGTTGGAGGCTATTCTGCGCGACCAGAAACGCGACCAGGCGCTTCGCCTCGCCGGTGTCACCCGTGACGATCACCGCCGCTTGCTGTACATCAGGATGCTGGCTGAGCGTTGCCTCGATCTCGCCTGGCTCAATTCGATAGCCCCGGATTTTCACCTGATCATCCATGCGGCCCAAAAATTCGATATTTCCATCATAAAGGTAGCGTGCCCGATCACCTGTCCGGTAAAGTCGCTCTCCGGGTCGATCGCTAAATGGATGGGGAATAAATTTCTCAGCCGTTAAGTCGGGCCGATTGAGATATCCATATGCAACGCCGGCGCCGCCAACACATAATTCGCCTGGCACGCCGATGGGTGTCGGTTGTAGTTGGGTATCCAGAATATAGATTTTGGTATTGGCAAAGGGTCGACCGATCGGCACCACCCGATCACTGGACAAAGATTTGTTTAATCCCTCAAAAAAAGTGCTGTCGATGGTGGCCTCGGTGAGGCCGAAGGTGTTGAATAGCCGTGTCTGGGGTCCGCAAAATTTCAAAAATTTCTGATATTCGCCCACATACCAGGCATCAGAACCGGCGATCAATACGTTCATGAAAGAGAGGTCCTGATGGTTCTTCTCCAGATATTGGATCAAATTTCTTAACACGGCTGGGACGAACTCGGCAATATTGACGCCATGCTTGATCATGGTTTGATACAGGGATCCCGCATCCAAGAGCAGGTCGCGGGGACACAACACCAGCTTGCCCCCGGAGCATAAGGCCCGGACCAAATCGCCGCAGAACACATCGAACGAAAAACTGGCCATCTGCAAATGACAGGTGGCTTTCGTTCCCAATTCAAATTGCTGTTCCCAGGCAAAATACTGGTTCACCACGCTGCGATGGGGCACCATGACGCCTTTGGATTTTCCCGTTGAGCCAGAAGTGTAGATGATATAAGCCAAATGATCGGGCGTCACTGCGACATTAGGGTTTTGATCGCTCTCACGTTCCAAAAGAAGCTGGATCGTGTCGATCAGAATGGTCTCGCTGGAATAGCTGGGGAGAACGGCCTGATATTGGCTGGTTGTGAGCACGATCGCGACATTGGCATCCGAGAGCATGTGGACGATCCGATCCTCGGGGTAGCTGGGATCAATGGGCAAAAATGCCGCGCCCGCTTTGAGCGTCGCCAACACGCTCACGATAAGTTCGAACGATTTCTCCTGGCAGATGCCCACCAATTGGCCCGGCCCGATTCCACGCTCCAGCAGCAGATGGGCAAGCCGATTGGCGCTTCGATTCAGCTCCCCATAGCTGAGCTTCTGGTCATTTAAAATTAAAGCTTCTACCTCAGGAATTCGTTGGGCCTGGCGTTCAATCAATTGGTGGATGCATAGGTCGCTTGGAAAATCGGTTTGCGTATTGTTCCAATCGCGCAGCAATAATTTTCGTTCTGTTTCACGCAGCAATGGCAATTGGGCAATTTTTTCATCCGGCTGGCGAAGGATGTTCTCTAATAACACCTGATAGTGTTCCAGCAGCCGAACTATGGTGGCTCGGTCGAACAGATCGGTATTATATTCCACGGCGGCGCTCAAGCCATCTGGTTGCTCGGTGAGCATCAGGGTCAGATCGAATGTGGAGGTGCCGGCAGTGATGTTGAGCGTGCTGATCGAGACTCCGGGCAGCTCGTGATCGACCAACATGGGATTATTTTGCAAGATGAACATGACCTGAAACAGGGACGAATGGCTCATATCGCGATCGGGCTGCAGGATCTCCACCAATCGCTCAAATGGCACATCTTGGTTGGCATACGCCTCCAGGGTGACTTCGCGGACCTGCTGGAGAAATTGCGTGAACGATAGACCTCCATTGGGCTGGGTGCGAAGGACGATGGTATTCACAAAGAAGCCGATGAGCCCTTCGATTTCGGCTCGGGTCCGATTGGCAATGGGAGAGCCAACGCAGATGTCGGTTTGCCCGGTATAGCGATAAAGCAAGACCTTGAATGCCGCCAACAGCGCCATAAACAGAGTCACGCCCTGCTGACGAGCGAATGCTTTGAGCTGTTCAGACAGCGTCTGGGGAAGTTTTGCGATATAGGTATCCCCATTAAGGGTTTGGACCGCTGGCCGGGTCCGATCGGTGGGGAGTTCCAATACCGGGAGATTCGAGTCCAGTTTCCGTTTCCAATAGCCGATTTGACGCTCCAGTCGTTCGCCGGCGAGCCATTCCTGTTGCCATTGGGCAAAATCGGCATATTGGACGGTAAGCTCCGGCAGCGGCGATGGCCGATGATGCAAAAACGCCTCATAGAGAACGGCAATTTCCTGAATCAGCACACTCATGGACCATCCATCGGAGATAATGTGGTGCATATTCAATAGCACGATATGATCCTGCTTGCCCAGTTTAAGCAATTTGACGCGGATCAGTGGACCGGTGGACAGGTTGAATGGTGTTTTCGCTTCGTCGGTTGCCAACCGAATGGCCTCATCCAGTCTTCGTTCTTCGGGGATCAATCCCAGGTCTACTTTTGGCATTGTGATCGTCGCATTGGTGCTGATCACCTGGACTGGTTGTCCCTCCACCGTGGCAAAGGTGGTGCGCAATGTCTCATGTCGCCGGACGATCTCCTGGAGGCATTTCTCCAGCACCGCCACATTCAAATCTCCCTGGAATCTCACCGCCGAGGGAATGTTGTAGAATGGGCTATTCGGCGCAAATTGATCTAAAAACCACAGTCGCTGCTGGGCGAATGAGGTTGGGAAAACGTAAATATCTTCGTCTGTAAAATTGTTTTTGATTGCATCCGTCATAGGTGTATTTCAATCTGATTTCGTGTTCCAATTTGTGTTTGCATGGAAGCGGGTCATTTGGACCTGCTCATGAATGTTGTCTCCCAATCACAGCAACTGCAGACAGGTTCGTTCGCAGTGGCTGCTGGTTGATTGGCTTTTCCGCGGCTCGTTTCTTCCAAAGGCCTCTATCATACGGAATTCAATTCGGCCGCGTGATTGTATCCGCCACCAAGTTGGCGGACGGGATGACATATTCGATCGTTCATAGCATTTTCAAATAAAACCTGTTATCAATCGATCTATTGATAAAAATTTTTCGGTTGATCGGTGCGCCACGTTTCAGGGGCCAATGGTTTCATTCCCAGTTAAGAAGGGAGCTTCGCCTGGTCCAAATCGGAGCGCCTCATGCGATGGGCGTCGCGCGAATAGCGGCCGATGGTCGGGATTGATCCCTCGCTTTGCGTCTGAGCGGTCATTTGCGCGGATAAGATTGCCTCAGCCAGCTTTTCGATCGTTGGGCTTTCAAATAGTGTGCGCAATGGGATATCGATCTGGAAAGTGGTTCGAATGCGCGAGATGAACTGCGTGGCCAATAGGGAATGGCCGCCCAGATCGAAAAAGTTGTCGTATACGCCCACTTTATCCAGATGCAAGAGTTCAGCGCAGATAGATGCCAACTTTTCCTCGGTTTCGTTGCGCGGCGGCTGATAGCGGATCTCCAAATCAGGCCGCGTTCGGTCTGGCGCGGGCAGCGCTTGGCGATCCACTTTGCCGCTGGGCGTGAGGGGCAGTTGCTCCAGAGCAATGACATGAGCCGGCACCATATAATCGGGCAACCGCTCCCGGAGATAGCGACGTAACGCTCCAATCTCAACGGATGCGCCCGGCTTTGGAACAAGATAAGCGGCGATCCGAGGGTCACCTGGGACGTCCTCGCGTACGATCACGACAGCATCCTGAATCGACGGATGATCATGAAGCACGTTTTCGATCTCGCCCAGCTCGATGCGGAAGCCGCGCAGCTTGATCTGATGGTCGATGCGGCCCAAAAACTCGATATTGCCATCGGCCAGATAGCGCACCAGATCGCCAGTTCGGTAGAGACGTTCGCCCGCTTGAGCGCTGAATGGGTTGGGGACAAACTTTTCTGCAGTCAGATCGGGGCGATGGAGATAGCAACGGGCCAATCCAACACCGCCAACGTACAATTCCCCACTTGCGCCGATCGGGACTGGATTCATGGATTCGTCCAGCACATAGAGCTGGAAATTTGGGATTGGTCGACCAATGGGCGGGCCCTGGGGATAATCGCGCTTTACCTCCAACATTGAAGCGCATACCGTGGTCTCGGTTGGTCCGTAGGCATTGAAGAACTTGCGCCCAGTTGCCCATCGAGCCACGATGTCTGGTGTGCATTTTTCGCCAGCAGTGATCATCACCTGCAGATCGGGCAGGGGATGATCGGGCATGACCCGCGCCATCGATGGGGGCAATGTGACCGTCGTGATTTTTTCATCCGCTAATAGTTTGATCACACCCTGACCCGAGGATAGTTGCTCGGTTTGTGCCAGACATAATGTGGCGCCGTTCAGCAAGGCCATTACCAGCTCCCAAACTGCTGCATCAAAGCTGAGCGCAGCGAATTGCAAGATGCGGCTGTGTTGAGTGATTCCAAAGGCCTGCTGCTGTGCCAGTGCCAAATTGCATAGCCCGCGATGGGGCAGAGCCGTCCCTTTCGGCCTCCCAGTGGATCCAGAGGTGTAAATAACATAAGCCAGGTTGTCCGGGGTGGTAAGGTTGTTCAGATTCTGATCCTGAGCCAAACGATCGCTCCCCCAATCCCCTTTTTCGGCATCCAGACAAATGGTCGGCACTTCAAGTCCTGGGAGCCGATCCACCAATCCCCGCTGGCTGATCAACGCGCGGATCCCAGCGTCCTGGATCATAAACAACAATCGCTCTGCGGGATATTGCGGATCTAATGGCAGAAATGCTCCTCCTGCCTTCAGGATCGCCATGGCGCTGATTACCAGATTGGGAGAGCGATCGAGAAAGATGCCGACGATGGATTCTGGGCCCACGCCCAGCGTTCGTAAATTATAGGCCAGGCCATTGGCACGACGGTTGAGTTCGCGGTAGCTGAGTTGCTGATCACCGAATGACACAGCGATTTGATCGGGATATTGTTCAACCACCGTCTCAAATACTTGATGGACGCACCTGTCGGCTGGAAAATCTGCCGAAGTTTGGTTCCAGTCAACGATCATCTGATGCACTTGGTCAGCGGACATCAATGGATACTCGGCAAGTCGCATGTCGGGATCGGCGACCAATCCTGTCAGGAGCGTTTGGAAATGATCGAGCCATCGTTCCATGGTGCTGGCGTCGAATAAATCGGTATTATATTCGAGGGAGACCTGCATTTCCTCCGCGCCTTCCATGGCGATTAACGACAGATCAAATTTAGCGGTGCCAGTTTCGGCGACCAATGGGGTGATGGTCAGACCGGGCAACTCCAGAGATTGTTGCGGCGCATTTTGCAGCACCAACATCACCTGAAACAGAGGCGAATGGCTGAGATCGCGCTGGGGCTGAAGCATTTCAACCAGCATTTCGAACGGGATGTCCTGGTGCGTGTAGGCTTCGAGGGCCGTGGCCTTGGCCTGGGCCAGGAGCTTGCGAAACGTCGGATGACCCGAAAGATCGTTCCGAAGCACCAGGGTGTTGACGAAAAAGCCGATCAGGCCTTCAATTTCGCTGCGATTTCGGTTGGCGATCGGGGTGCCGACACAGATATCGGTTTGACCGCTAAGCCGATAGAGCAAGGTCTGGAATGCCGCCAGCAGGGTCATGAACAAAGTGGCCTCTTCCTGTTGGCTCAATCGTTTCAGATCGGTGACCAACTTCGCGGGAAGCTGTCGATGTGCGGTCGCGCCATGAAAGGTCTGCACTGGGGGCCGCGGCCGATCCGTGGGCAATTGCAACAAAGTCGGAGCTCCCTGAAGCTTTTGGCGCCAATAATCCAGTTGCCGCTCCAACACAGTTCCCCGCAGCCAGTGGCGCTGCCAATAGGCAAAATCAGCGTACTGAACCGATAGAGGCGGCAGCGGAGAGGCCTGTCCTGCGGAAAACGCCTGATACAAGGCAGCGATCTCTTGAATCATCACGGCAACCGACCAGCCATCGGAGATAATATGATGCATGGTCAGAACGATAATATGGTCTTGATCGGAGTATATGATCAAAAGGATCCGTAACAGTGGGCCGCGCGCCAGATCGAAGGGGCGTTGCGCCTCGGCCTTGATCAATTGCTGGGCCTGAAGCTCCTGCTGTTCCGGGCGAAGATGGCTGAGATCCACTTTTTGGGGCAGCAGGAACAGGGTTGGAGCGATCACCTGAACCGGCTGGCCATCCCGCGAATCGAATGTGGTGCGCAACACCTCGTGGCGGCGAATGAGTTCATTGATGCTTTGCTCCAGGGCGCGCATATTTAGCTTTCCTTTGAGCCGCAAGGCGGTGGGAATGGAGTACAGCGCCTGCCCTGGTGCTAATTGATCCAAAAACCATAGCCGTTGCTGCGCGAACGACAGCGGCAAATCCTGATCTCGAGGCACTGGCTGGATCGTCGGGGCAGAGATCCCTCGCTGCTCCCTTCGAGCGGTCTCTACCCGGGCAGCGATCTCGGCCACTGTGGGACCTTCAAATATGGCCTGCATCTCCAGATCAATCTGAAAGGTATCCCGAATGCGACTCAGCAACCGGGTAGCTAAAAGCGAATGCCCGCCCAGGTGGAAAAAGTTATCATGAATGCCCACCCGGGGCAGCCCTAAGATCTGGCAGAAAAAGGTGGCGATGATCTCCTCAGTTGGGTGCCGCGGGGCCACATAGGGCCTGCTGCCAACCAAAAAGTCCATGGTCGGTTCTGGCAGCCTCCGTCGGTCGATTTTTCCGCTGGGAGTAAGCGGCAGCTTTTCTAAGCGGATAAAAGCCGCAGGCACCATATAAATTGGAAGCCTCGCTTTCAAGAAATCGGATAATTCAGTAGGATGAACCCCGCCGTTTCGGCGATCGGTTGGCACAAAATAGGCGACCAGATGGCGATCGTCGGGCGTTGCCCCGCTGCCTTTTGCGGGTGCCGCGATGACCACAGACTCGGCTACCTCAGGATGTTGCCGTAACGCCTGCTCCACTTCTTCCAGCTCGATTCGAAATCCGCGCAGTTTGATCTGATGATCATTGCGGCCGACAAAAACGATCTGACCATCGGGACGATAATAGGCTAAATCGCCAGTCCGATACATCCGCTCGCCTGGCATGGCATTGAATGGATCCGGAAGAAATTTTTCCGCTGTGAGCGCTGGATCGCCTAAATAACCCCGCGCCAGACCAATCCCGGCAATATAGAGCTCCCCGACCACGCCGACGGGTACTGGCCGTCGCTGCGCATCGAGAATATAAATTCGGACATTGGAAATGGGTCGGCCAATGGGAATGCGATGGAATTGAGACACCGCTTCCGATGATTCTGGAACCTCGTACAACGTTGCAGCGATGGTCGCCTCTGTTGGGCCATACGCATTCATAAGTTTGATCCGGCCATTCACCGCTTCGGCCCAGGCCGCCAGCCGCTTCTGGGCTGGTGCCTCTCCGCCAATGATAACGGAACGCAACGACTCTGGCAAACGCAGTTGTCGCTCTGTCATCTCGTCGACCAATTGATGCCAAACAACGACCGGGAAATGCAGCAAGTTGATCTGTTCGTTATCGCACAGATGCACAAGTTGGTGGATGGGTAATTCCAGTGGAGCGCGATGGAGGACCAATGTTGCGCCGCTGATTAGGGTCGGGAAAATTTCTTCGCCGGCCGCATCAAAGCTTAACGATAAAAGCTGGAGCACTCGAGAATTCGTGCCCAGTTGCTGCTGATGTGCCAGATGCAGGGCGTGATTCACCAGCCCCCGATGAGAAATCAAGCTCCCCTTCGGCTTGCCTGTTGATCCCGACGTGTAGATCACATAAGCCAGATTGTCTGGCAGGACCAAGTTGTTCGGAGGAGCTTTCGATTCCGCCCCGATGTGGGTCCAATCCGCATCCACGTTGATTATCATGAGGTTGGGATTGTCAAATTTTATCCCCAATTTTTGCTGAGTGAGCAGGACGGTCGCCCCTGCGTCCTGAACGATGAAATTCAATCGCTCTGGCGGGTAATTGGGATCCAAAGGCAAGTAAGCAGCTCCAGCTTTGAGCACCCCGATCAGGCTAATGATCAGCTCTGGCGATCGCTCTTGACAAACAGCAACCACGTGCTCGCTGGTTACACCAAACTTCGTCAAATAGTTTGCCAATTGATTGGCGCGTTCGTCCAACTGCCGATAGCTCAGCTCTATGCCGGCACAGCGGAGCGCGATCTGCTCCGGGGTTCGATGGGCTTGTTCGGTGATGAGCTCGTGAATACACCGATCCGCTGGCTGGTCAGCCTGGGTTTGATTCCAGTCCACGATGATCTGCTGATATTCATCGGGCTCCATGATAGAAAGCGACGCCAATGCACGGTCCGGATTGGCAACAAATTCGCCTAAAATGTTCTGTAAATGGTGCAGCACTTGGTCGATGGCCGTGCTTTCGAACCGGCGGGCATCAAAAGCGATTTCCACCCGGATTGGATCGCCAGGAGCGATAACCAGGGTGATGGGATAATTGGTCCGCGAGTAAGCACGAAGGTCCTCAATTTCCAGGGCCCGACGTTGTCCAGCTAATACCTGGCTGATGGGATAATTTTCGAAGACCAGAATATTGTCGAACAAAGGCGTATCGCGAGGGACATTGCTGAATCCATGGATGTCGGCGAGGGCGCTATACTCGTATTGGCGCAACTCGCTCTGCAATTGTTGCAATTGGTTTAACCAGTCAATCAGGCGAGCCTTTGGATTAAATCGAAAACGGATCGGCAGCGTGTTGATAAAGGGCCCCAGCATATATTCAGCGCCGGGCAAGTCCGCCGGTCGACCGGCCACGGTGGCGCCGACCAAAATATCTTCCTCACCGCTGTACTGATTCAATAAGATGATCCATGCGCCCTGGATCAGGGTGTTGAGCGTCACATGATGATTTCGTGCGAACGACTGCAACGCTTGGGTCAGTTGGCTGGATAGGTAGATAGTGGTCGTCTGGTATTCTGGCTCATTTGGATCGAATCTTTTTGTTCGCTCAATTTTGAGCGAGGTCGGCGTATCAAACCCACGAAGCTGCTCCATCCAGAACTGAGCGGCACGCTGATGATCCTGCTGCTGGAGCCAGGAAATATAATCGCGGTATGGTCGAACGGAGCGCAGCATCGGCTGTTGCCCCTGGCAGAACGCTTCATAGCAGCGGAAAAATTCCTCGAATAACAATGGAAAGGTCCAGCCATCGATCAATAAATGATGGCAGATCCAGATCAATTGATGCGCATGTTCATTAATGCGAATCAGCATGACGCTGAACAGCGGGGCGGCGGTGATCTGAAATCCGTCATGCCGAAGCTGGTGTAATAGGTGCTCCAATTGTCGCTGCTGATCCACCTCGCTGAGATGACGCCAATCCAAACGTTTCACCAGAAACGGGACGCTCTCGTGAACCACCTGAACCGGTTCATCCAGCCCCTCCCAGACAAAGGATGTCCGCAGAATCGGATGGCGGTCGATCAGCTTTTGCCATGCCTGCTCAAATGCGTCAAAATTCAGCGGCCCCACCAGCCGGCAGGTCAATTGTTCAATATACTCGCCGCTTCCCTTCGAATAAATGCTATGGAATAGCATTCCTTGCTGCAACGGCGAAAGAGGATAGATGTCAACAATATTGTTTGAGCTCATATTTTCACTACCTTTGCAATTTTCAATCATAAAAAGAGATCATCAGAAAACAACAAAAAAGATAATCTTCCACATCTTGTCTTGGCTTAAGCTTGCCAGGCTGCACTGCTTTTCATGCATCCCGCTGGCTCCGCAGAATTGGCATTGGCACAGTGACTTTCGTCTGATAAACATGTATTTGGCGCTACCATCGAATTTCCAGGAACGGCCGTGGTGAAATTGCCCTGAGCCCTCTGGCTTACCGATTGCCCGATAGTCGATGGACCATGGGAAGCGATACGGATAGGGCAGCAGCTATGATTAAGCTGGAATCGGCCGCGTTTTGGTCTGCTTCAGGATCTTATCCAGCTTGGCTTGATCCAGTCGGGCTAATTTGAAATCAGATGGTGTGATACTGGATCCTTGGCTCGAACGACAATGGTCGATGATGGCGCGG
>Ga0209018_1000143_pt1 | contig 66698 bp, 57 predicted proteins | sample YNPBryBLVA2012_FD_185814 | JGI IMG/M metagenome (GOLD analysis project Ga0209018, IMG submission 185814) | Anoxygenic and chlorotrophic microbial mat microbial communities from Yellowstone National Park, USA - YNP Bryant BLVA 2012 (SPAdes)... ...
AGCTGGTGCCTCTCTGGTTTAAAACATTTGCTCTCACAGACGTTTATGCCAGAGTCCCCGGCTTCCCGCCAACCTCTGTGTGAGAAATGGCGGCTAGTGCCTGCGATACGCATGAGCGCAGCTAACTTATTGCGAGGAAAGGTGATTTCTTTGAGTATTTCCAGTGTGTCCGGACGCCGGCAATCGGCACGGGGGGTGCCCATGCAGATCTGATTTCTCGAGTGTTTTAGCTGCCGGTAGCGCGCCGCGGCAGATTCGTGGGGCACATCTCTGCCGCCGCGAAGCTGCGGGCTGTCGAGAGGCGAGGGATGCAGCATGTCCAGATTGACGGGACCCTATCCTGTCAAGCAGAGTTCCGCAAGGGCGGCGACTTCGACTGAGTTTTGACGGACCGGAGTGCTCTGTACGGTACGAGAGGACTCGGTAGATCAGAACATTGTCTGGAAATTGGCGCGGCGCGCCGGCTCGCTTTCCCATGGCCCGGATGGGAATATGGCGGCAAGTATCTTTGCTGCCTGGACTTGCGGTGGCCGGGAGAATGGCGGCGAGAGCTTGGTCGGCGGCCTCGGGTGAGCGGCGCAGAGTGGTCAGTCGCCCCGCAAGGCGAAATTTGCGAAACGGTCGGAGCGCTCCGTCCCTTTGGGCAAATACGCGAACCGCTCGTGTCAGGCTGTCCCCATCACGCTACCGGTGGTCGAGGGCGGCTTTGCATCTCGAACTGGCGCAGGGCAGCCCGGAACTATTGGGCAGAGACTTCTGGCGGGAGTTTGGAGGCGTGGAGGGTGGCTGGAAGTCGGGATTTCGCGAAACTGTCAGAGGGCTCCGTCCCTTTGGGCAAATGCGCCAACTGGTCGTGTCAGGCTGTCCCCATGGTCCTGGTAGGTGTTGGGCGTCAGGGGCGGCGGCTGCGGGTTACTTTTTCAGAAGGCGGTCGAGGATCGGGAAAAGCCCATTGCCCTCGAAGATGTCCTTGCGCGAGTCGTCGTAGACGACGTCCTCCCGGATGATGCCATCGGGGCCAACGATGAGGAGCGTGGGCAGCTTGATCGTGGGGTTCCGGGGTGTGACGTTCAGCATTGCGGCGACGGCTTGGCCGAAGTCGAACAGCACCGGCGAGGTGACCTTGTTGCGCGCCACATAGGCGGCGACCGTTTGCGGCGTGTCGGGAGGATTCACGATGGAAAGGATCGAGATCCTGTCGCCATAGCGGGCCTTGACGCGCTCGAGGGTCTTCGAGAAATCGGCGCAGTGCGGGCAGTCCGTTTTCATGATGTCGATGAGAAGGATTTTGCCGCGGTAGTCGAGCACGTCGTGATAGCGGGCCTGGGAATCCGGCAGCGTGAAGCTGGCGATCCGCTTGCCGGTCAAAGGGCCCGCATGCACGGTGGCGGCCAGAGCCAGCAGGATAGCGGGTAGGCGTTTCATCCGGTCAATCTCCTTGGGCCAGAGCGGCCAGGTTTTCCCCGAACGGCGGGTGCGCCACACCCTTTTCCGTGATGATGGCGGTAATGTAGCGGTGCGGAGTCACGTCGAAAGCGGGATTGGCGACATCCGTCCCATCGGGCGCTACGGGCACTCCAAAGACGTGCGTGACCTCTGCGGCGGGGCGCTCCTCGATGGGGATGGCGTCGCCGGAGTGGAGCGAGAGGTCCAGCGTGGACACGGGGGCGGCGACGTAGAAGGGAACGTTGTTTTCGCGGGCGAGCACGGCGACGGAGTAGGTGCCGATCTTGTTGGCGGTGTCGCCGTTGCGGGCGATGCGGTCGGCGCCGACGATGACGCAGCCGATGCGCCCGGACTTGAGAAAATGGCCGGCCATGTTGTCAGTGATCAGCGTGACCGGAATTCCGTCCTGCTGGAGCTCCCACACGGTGAGACGCGCGCCCTGCAGGAACGGTCTCGTCTCGTCGGCGAAGACGTGGATTTTCTTTCCGGCTTCGGCGGCGGCGCGGATGACGCCAAGCGCGGTGCCGTAACCGGCGGTGGCCAGCGCGCCGGCGTTGCAGTGGGTGAGCACGGAGCGGCCATCGGGAACCAGCGCGGCGCCGTGGCGGCCGATAGCGCGGTTGATGGCGATGTCCTCCTCATAGATGCGCAGGGCTTCGCCGATGAAGGCCTGCCGAAGCTGCTCCGGCGCACTGCCAGCCAGCGAGGCATAAAGGCGCTTCATCCTGTCGATTGCCCAGAAGAGATTGACGGCCGTGGGGCGGGTGGCGGCGAGCGTGTCGCAGATGCGCGGGAATTCGGCGGCGAGCCGCTCCGGCGGCGTTTCGAGAATGCCAAGGGCCACGCCCATGGCGGCCGAGACGCCGATGGCGGGCGCGCCGCGCACGACCATGCTGCGAATCGCCCCGGCGACGTCGCGGTAGCTGCGGCAGGTGACGAACTCCACGGTGCGCGGAAGCTTCGTCTGGTCGATCATGACGACGCCTTCCGGCGTCCACTTGACGGTTTCCACCATAGGAGAAACTTCCATTGAACCATGCGGGCGCATCCAACCGCGGAAATCAGGTGAGCAGCTCTCGCCGCTGGGCCAGATAGCCTACGAAGAAGGTGAGGTTGTAAGTGGCGTGGACCACGGTGGAGGCGGCGGTGGACCCGGTTCGGTGCCGCGTGTAGCCGAATACGAAAGAGGCGAGGAACAGCAGCAGCACATGTTGCCAGTTCCAGGCGTATTGCGGGCCGTGAAGCAGAGCGAAGGGAGCGCTTGCCAGGGTGATGCCGGCCCACTTGCCGAATGAGCGCACGGCCAGCGGCTGGACGAAGCCGCGGAAGATCAGTTCCTCGGCGAGCGGCCCGAGGGTGACGGCGAAGGCGCCCACCAGCAGGATGGACCAGCGGTCACGCAGCAGGCGCGCCACGGCGTTGTCGATCACGGGGGTATGGAGCGCCTCGCCGAGAACGGCGACCACAACGACGAGCGCCGGGCCGAGGATTCCCGTGAGAGCCATGTTCGGCCACGGGAAGCGCCAGCCGAGAGAGCTCCAGAACGGGGCGTGGTAGCGCTGGCGCAGGATGAGCCACAGCGCGCCGAACCAGAAGCCGTATGCGGCGAACTGCATGCTGAGCACGCGCACCGCCTCGCCGGGCATGCGCGGAAGCAGAAGGAAGACGCCGTGCGTGAGGGCCAGTGCGAGGGCGAAGCACGGCACGGTCAGCACGGCGAGCATCCATGCGTCGGGCCAGGTCCAGAAGGGATCGCGGCGGGGCAGGGGAGGCGGGGCGGGCGTGGTCATGAATCGGCCTCGACCAGAAGTGCAGCGAGCAGGGGCAGCAGGATTTCGTGATGACCGGTGACGGAATAGCCTGCGCCGCCGGAGCGGGCGTGCGGGCGCTCGACGACGTTCAGGCGCGGGCGGTAGTGCTGGAGAAAGTCGAAGTTGACAGTGGTGAAGTCCGCGAGCGGATAGCGGAGATTGCGCACGACGGAGACTGCCTTGAGAAACACTTCCGGCAGCACGACGGCGGAGCCGACGTTGAGATACACGCCGCCGCCGTCGAGCCCGCGGACCAGAGAGCAGAAGAGGCGGAAGTCGCGGTGGGTGGCGGCGCCAATGGCGGCGCCGGAAGCGGCGGGATAAGTGTGCGGGGTGTCCGTGCCGACGGCGACATGGACGGTGACCGGAACCGAGCGGCGCCAGGCTTGCAGCAAGAGGGAGTAAGGGGCGAAGTGCGGCGGGGCGAGGGAGTCGAGCGCGGCGCCGAGTGCCTCTCCGAGGCCGCAGTCCGAGGCTTCGGCGCCGGCGATGGCCTGGTTCATGAGCCGGCCGGTCTCCTCCGCCGCGCCGAAGCGCCCGTCCGGGAGCACGGCCTCGACGTCCTCGCTGGTGCAGCCGGCGAGGCCGATCTCGAAGTCGTGGATCGAGGTGGCTCCGTTCATGGCGACAGCGGTGACGAAGCCGCGATCCATGAGGTCGATCAGGACAGGAGCGAGGCCGCACTTGACGACGTGTCCCCCGAGCCCCCACAAGATGGCGCGCCCGCGGCGGCGGGCGTCCAGAATGGCGGAGACGACGGCGCGCAGCGAATCCGCGGCGAGAAGGCGCGGGAGCCTGTCGAGCCACTCGCTGAGAGCCGCGCCCTTGCGGTGGGGCGCGGCCATGTGTTCGATACGCACCTTGCCACCGCGTTCGGCGAGCGGAATGGTGGAGAGGCGGCTGAAATCGAGGGGCGGCTCGCGGTACTTGCTCAAGGCGGTTCCTATTCAGCTTTGCCGTTTTTGAGCGCTTTTTCAAGTGCGCGGGCGGTGTGGCTGCGGCGCGAGCGGAGGATCTGTTCGGGGCGGCCGGCGGCGACCACCGTGCCGCCCTTTTCGCCGCCTTCGGGGCCGAGGTCGATGATCCAGTCGGCGGACTTGATGACGTCGAGCTGGTGTTCGATGACGAGCACGGTGTTGCCGAGGTCGACGAGCCGGTTGAGCACGTCGAGCAGCTTGCGGATGTCTTCGAAGTGGAGCCCGGTGGTGGGCTCGTCGAGAATGTAAAGCGTCTTGCCGGTCTGGCGGCGGGAGAGTTCGCGCGAGAGTTTCATGCGCTGCGCTTCGCCGCCGGAGAGAGTGGTGGAGGACTGGCCAAGGTGAAGGTACCCGAGGCCGACGTCCACGAGGGTCTGCAGCTTTGTCTGAATCTGGGGGATGTTCTTCAGCAGCTCGAGGGCGTCCTCGATGGTCATCTCAAGCAGGTCCGCGATGGATACGCCCTGAAAGCGGACGGCAAGAGTTTCCGAGTTGTAGCGGCGCCCGCGGCAGACGTCGCAGGGGACATAGACATCGGGCAGGAAGTTCATTTCGATGCGCTTGAGGCCGTCGCCCTGGCAGGCCTCGCAGCGGCCGCCCTTGACGTTGAACGAGAAGCGGCCCGGCTTGTAGCCGCGCTCGCGCGCCTCGGGCAGCATGGCGTACAGTTCGCGGATGGGCGTGAAAACGCCGGTGTAGGTGGCCGGGTTGGAGCGCGGAGAACGCCCGATGGGGGACTGGTCGATCTCGATCACCTTGTCGATGTGTTCGAGCCCTTCCAGCGAGTCGAACAGTCCGGGCGGCGTTCTGGCGCCGTAGAGATGCTGGGCGAGGGCGCGGTAGAGGATGTCGTGCACAAGCGTGGACTTGCCGCTGCCGCTGACGCCGGTGACGCAGAGGAAGAGCCCGAGCGGGAATTCGACGTCGATGTTCTTCAGGTTGTGATGGCGGGCGCCGCGCAGAACGAGCTTCAGGCCGCTGCCGGGGCGGCGCGAAGGCGGCAACGGAATGGCGCGGCGGCCGGAGAGATAGGCGCCGGTGAGCGAGTGCGGGTGGGCGGCGATCTCGGCGGGCTTGCCGGCGGCGATGAGTTCGCCACCAAGGCGGCCGGCGCCGGGGCCGAGATCGACGACATAGTCGGCGCGCTCGATGGTCTCTTCGTCGTGCTCGACCACGAGGACGGTGTTGCCCAAGTCGCGCAGGTGGACGAGCGTGTCGAGCAGGCGGCCGTTGTCTCGCGGGTGCAGGCCGATGGAGGGTTCGTCGAGGACGTAGAGCACGCCGCGGAGGCGGGAGCCGATTTGCGTGGCGAGGCGGATGCGCTGGGACTCGCCCCCGGAGAGCGTGGCGGCGGAACGGTCGAGCGACAGATAGTCGAGGCCGACCTCGCAGAGGAAGGCGAGGCGGTTCCGTACCTCTTCGACGATCCGGGCGGCGATCTGTTGCTCGCGCGGGGAGAGTTTCCAGGAGCGGATCTCCTCGAGGGCGCGTGAGACGGGCAGTTCGGTGAATTCGGCGATCGACAGGCCCTTGAGCTTGACGGCGAGGCTGGAGGGACGGAGGCGGCGGCCGCCGCAAGCAGCGCACTCTGCCGGGGACATGAACTCTGCGAGGTACTCGCGGTAGCCTTCGGTGGAATCCTCGTAGGAGCGCTCGAGCAGCCGGAGGATGCCGGGCAGGTTGGAGGCGCCGTAGAGCAGGGCCTGTTGATGCTTTGCGGGGAGATCCTCGAAGGGGCGGTCGATGCGGATACGAAGCTGGCGCGCGACGGCGTGAAGGGTCTGCTGCATGAGCAGGCTGGAGGCGCCGGGACCGAGGCCGCCGTCGAAGAGGGGGCGGGAGGGATCGGCGATGACTTTGAGCGGATCGAAAGACCACTTGGCGCCGAGGCCGTTGCAGGACTCGCAGGCGCCATAGGGGCTGTTGAAGGAGAACGAACGGGGTTCGATTTCCGGCACGCTCTGGCCGCACTCCGGGCAGGCGAGCTTAAGCGAGTACAGGCGCTCCTCGCCGCCGACATGGACGACGACGACGAGGCCATTGGCGAGGCGGGTGGCGGTCTCGATGCTGGCTTCGAGGCGGCGGGCCGAGTCGGGTTTGAGGGGCAGGCGGTCGACGACGATCTCAATGGTATGGTTGCGGCGGCGGTCGAGGCGGATGTCTTCATCGAGGGAGCGGAGCTCGCCGTCGATGCGGGCGCGGACAAATCCGGCGCGGGCGTATTTTTCGAGTTCTTTGCGGTATTCGCCCTTGCGGCCGCGGACGATGGGGGCGAGGATCATGACGCGCTCGCCGGCGGGCAGAGCCATGACCTGTTCGACGATCTGTTGCGTGGTCTGGCGAGTGATGGGGACGCCGCAATCGGGGCAGTGGGGCGTGCCGATGGAAGACCACAGGAGGCGGAGGTAGTCGTAGATTTCGGTGATGGTGCCGACGGTGGAGCGGGGGCTGCGGCTGGTGGTTTTCTGCTCGATGGAGATGGCGGGGGAGAGTCCCTCGATGGAGTCGACGTCGGGACGCTCCATCTGATCCAGGAACTGGCGGGCGTAGGGGGAGAGGGTTTCGACGTAGCGGCGCTGGCCTTCGGCGTAGATGGTGTCGAAGGCGAGCGAGGACTTTCCGGAGCCGGAGAGTCCGGTGATGACCGTGAACGACCCCCTGGGGATGGAGACGGAGATGTTCTTGAGGTTGTGCACGCGCGCGCCGTGCACGGAAATGCGGTCGATCATGGAAATTTCATTGTCCCGCAGGCTGGCGGGCTCAGATGGCCTGGGTGGAGGCTGTCATGCGGCGGAGCGTGGCTTCGGCGAGGAGGTCGAAGATCTGCCGCGTTTCCTCAAGGTCGACGCAGGCGTCGGTGATCGACTGGCCGTAGACGAGGGGCTGGCCGGGCACGAGGTCCTGGCGTCCGGCGACGAGAAAAGACTCGAGCATGACGCCGAAGATGCCGGTCTGGCCGGCGGCGATCTGCATGGCGAGATTGCGGGCGACGGCGGACTGGAGGCGGTAGTTCTTGAGCGAGTTGGCGTGGGAGCAGTCCACCATGACGCGGTCCGGGAGCTTGGCGCCGCGGAGGCTGAGGAGCACGGTTTCGATGGACTGCTCGTCGAAGTTGGGCAGTTTGCCGCCGCGGAGGATGACGTGGCAATCGCGGTTGCCCTTGGTGCAGACGATGGCGGAGTGGCCGGCTTTGGTGACGGAGAGGAAGTGATGCGAAATGCGGGCGGCGCGGATGGCGTCGATGGCGACCTTGAAATTGCCGTCGGTGCCGTTCTTGAAGCCGACGGGGCAGGAGAGGCCGCTGGCGAGTTCGCGGTGGACCTGGCTTTCGGTGGTGCGGGCGCCGATGGCGCCGTAAGAGATGAGGTCGCCGATGTACTGGGGCGTGATCATGTCGAGGAACTCGGTGGCGCAGGGCATGCCCATCTGCGTGAGGCGCAGCAGGAGGCCGCGGGCGCGGCGGAGGCCCTCGTTGATCCGGAAGCTGCCGTCGAGGAAGGGATCGTTGATCAGGCCCTTCCAGCCGACGGTGGTGCGGGGCTTTTCGAAGTAGACGCGCATGATGACGAAGAGCGCGTCGCGGTACTGGCGGGCAAGGTCGAGGAGGCGTCCGGCGTAGTCTTCGGCGGCGGCGACATCGTGGATGGAGCAGGGGCCGACGACGACGGCGAGGCGGTTGTCGCGGCCGTAAAGAAGGTCGTGGATGGTGTGGCGGGCGTCGTAGATGAGCTTGGCGCCTTCCTCGTGCAAGGGAAACTGGTCCAGCAGCGCCTGCGGCGTAACGAGTTCGTAGATCTGCTGGATGCGGACGTCGTCGGTACGGTACGGCATGGGACTAATGCTCGGGCGGCTTCTCCGGACCGGCGCCGCCGGGCCTGTTTCTGAGCCGGGCTGCTTCCTCCTTCACCCGGTCGCGGGCCCAATGGAGAGCCCGCCGCAGGGGCGGGAAGAAATCAGACAGGATGATCAGCCCAGGGATCATAAAGGCCCAGCCGGGCATGATGGGCAGAAGCCATCCGATGATGCCAAGGATACACAATCCGATACCGGCCAGCAGCCTGAGGATTCTGCTCACGGGGGAATTTTCAGTGTAACAGGCCAGGCGTGAGCGAATTCATTGACCGGGGATGGCGAAAAAGATAGAATCGCAGCATTGCAATCGTTTGCAGGAGAGACTCATATGAAGAAACAGACGTTCGGGGTGATCGTCGGCAACCGGGGATTTTTCCCGGACCACCTGGCGAAGTCAGGCCGGGAGGAGATGATCCAGGTATTGGAGAAGCTCGGCTATGGCGTTGTGGCGCTGACGCCCGAGGACACCAAGTACGGGGCGGTGGAAACGCGCGCAGACGCGAAAAAGTGCGCGGAGCTGTTTGACCGGCACCGGCACGAGATCGATGGCGTGATCGTGACGCTGCCGAACTTCGGTGACGAGCGCGGGGTGGCGGAAGCGCTGCGCGGCGCCGGGCTGCGGGTGCCCGTGCTGGTTCAGGCGACGCCGGACCGCGCGTCGAGCATGACGATTGCCGACCGCCGCGACAGCTTCTGCGGCAAGATGAGCGTCTGCAACAATCTGAAGCAGTTCGGCATTCCCTTTTCGCTGACGAAGCTGCACACGGTATCGCCGTCGAGCGCGGAGTTTGCGGCGGACCTGGAGTGGTTCGCGGCGGTGTGCCGGGTGGTGAACGGGCTGAGGAAGTGCCGGGTGGGGGCGATCGGCGCGCGCCCGGCGGCGTTCAACACGGTGCGGTACAGCGAGAAGCTGCTCGAGGCGGCGGGCATCGATGTCGACACAATCGACCTGTCGGAAATCTTCGGGCGCATCGGGCGGCTGAAGGACGATGACGCGGGGGTGCAGGCGAAGCTCGGGGAGATCCGGAGCTATGTGAGCACGGCGGGCATCGACGCCACGGCGCTGGTGAAGATGGCGAAACTGTCCGTGGTGGTGGACCGCTGGATGGCGGACAACGACATCACGGTGACGGCGGTGCAGTGCTGGACTTCGATGGAGGAGTACTTCGGCGTGGTTCCGTGCACGGTGATGAGCATGATGTCGAACCGCCTGCTGCCGAGCGCGTGCGAGGTGGACGTGCCGGGTGTGGTTGCCATGTATGCGCTGGCGCTGGCTTCCGGCACGCCCAGCGCGCTGCTGGACTGGAACAACAACTACGGCGACGATCCCGACAAGGCGGTGTGCTTCCACTGCTCGAACCTGCCTAAGCACTTCTTTGAGTCGGCGCGGATGGACTATCAGGAGATCATCGCCGGCACGGTGGGCAAGCTGAACACGTTCGGCACGGTGGTGGGGCGGGTGAAGGCGGGCCCGATGACCTACCTGCGGCTTTCGACGTGCGACGCCGAGGGCAGGCTGAAGGCGTATGTGGGCGAAGGCGAGTTCACCAGCGATCCGCTGGAGACATTCGGCGGCGCAGGCGTGGCGCGCATCCCGAACCTGCAGACGCTGCTGCATTACATCTGCGAGAACGGCTTCGAACACCACGTGGCGGCGAACCTTTCGCAGGTGGCGGCGGCGGTGTATGAAGCCGGGCGCAAGTACCTCGGCTGGGAGATGTACTGGCACAAGGGCTGAGCGAGCGCGTCAAGCGGCCGAGAACTGTTCGATCAGTTTTTCGGCGTGGCGCAGGGCTTCGGGCGTAAGCTTCTGCCCGGAGAGCATGCGCGCGATTTCGCGGATGCGTTCCTTCTTGCCGAGCGATTCGACGCCGGCGGCGGTGCGGCCGCCGGCTTCGCTTTTCGTAACGAGATAGTGGTGCTCGGCGAAGCCGGCGATCTGCGCCAGGTGGGTGACGCAGAGCACCTGGTGGTGGCGCGCCAGCCCGCGCAGGCGCCGTCCGATCATTTCGCCCGCGGCGCCTCCGACGCCCGCGTCCACCTCGTCGAAGACCAGCGTGCGCGCGGAGTCCGTCTCCGCGGGCGCCATGCAGGTCTTGATGGCGAGAGCGACGCGGGACAGTTCGCCGCCGCTGGCGACGCGGTCGAGCGGGCGCGGCTCCTCGCCCGCATTGGCGGAGAAGAGGAAGGCGACACGGTCCATGCCGGTCTCGCCGGGATCGCACGGCTCCAGCACGATGCGGAAGGCGGCGCCGGGCATGGCGAGGTTGGCGAGTTCGTCCTGGACCTTGCGGGAGAGCCTGCGGGCGGCGCGCTGGCGCAATTCGCGGAGCTGGAGACCGAGTTCGCGGTAGCGGGCCTCGTGGGCGGCGATGGCCGCCTCGAGCGCGGCGCGCCGTTCTCCGGCGCTTTCCAGCGAGGCGAGACGCGCGGCGACGTCGTCGTGGAAGGCGAGGATTTCCTCGACGGTCGAGCCGTACTTGCGCTTCAGGCGCTCGATGAGGGCGAGGCGGGACTCGACCTCCTCGAGGCGGCGCGGGTCGGCTTCCAGATGGCCGAGGTAGTGGCGCAGTTCGTAAGAAGCCTCCTGCAAGGCGATCTGTGCGGGGCGGAGGGCCTCGGCGACGGGCGCGAGGGTCGAGTCGATGCGGGCGGCCTCGTCCAGGCGTTTCAGGGCCTGAGCAACGGCGCCGGAGGCGCTGGTCTCTGATTCTTCGAGGAGCTGGTAGGCGGCCGAGACAGCGTCGCTCAGGCGGGCGACATTGCGGAGAACGCGGCGTTCGTTTTCAAGCTGAGCGTCCTCGCCGGGGCGCAGGGCGGCGGCGGCGATCTCGTTGCGCTGCATGGACCAGAGGTCGGCGAGGCGGAGCCGTTCCTGCTCGGCGCGGCCGAGTTCGGCCAGTTCGTGCAGGGAGGCGCGCCAGGCGCGCCAATGGTCGAGCACCTCGGCCAGCAGCGTTCCGGCCCCGGCGGCCGCGTCGAGCATTTCGCGTTGCGCGTCGGAGGAGAACAGCTTCTGCTGGTCGTGCTGCCCGTGGATGTCTCCGAGGAAGGGCGCCAGGTCGCGCAGGAAAGCGACGGTGACAGGGCGGGAGCCCGCCCAGGTGCGCGACTTGCCCGAGGCGGTGATTTCGCGTTCGAGGAGGAGTTCGCCGTCCTCGGCGGTGATCCCCGCCTGTTCGAGCATGGAGCGAAGGCGGGGGTCGGATGGAAGCTCGAAGATGCCGGAGACGAGGGCGCGTTCCTCGCCGGTGCGGATCATGTCCGGGGAGGCGCGCCCGCCGAGCAGGAGGCTGAGCGCGCCGACGATGAGGCTCTTGCCGCTGCCGGTTTCACCGGTGAGGGCATTGAAGCCCGGGTGCAGGCGCAGGCGGAGGCTCTCGACGACGGCGAGGTTCTCGACGGCGAGTTCCACCAGCATTCAGCACAAGTATAAAATCCCCGGCGGGCGGCGGCGCGGGGTGCGGGGGAACGAAAACAGAAAGATCCGAAAATGATTCGGAGCGGGACGCTGCGCGGCTCCGGTATGATGAACTTGGAGTATCCGAGAGGGAGCGTACATCTTGTTTGAAAGTCTGCCTGTGGCGCTTCTGCAGCAGCATTCGCTGTGGGAACTGGTGCTGGCCGCCTCGCCGGTGGCGAAGTTCGTACTGGTGCTGCTGCTGGCGGCCTCGCTGATGAGCTGGGCGGTGATTTTCGCCAAGTGGTCGCAATTTCGCCACGGCGGGGAAGCGAACGCATCGTTTCTTCGGGCGTTCCGGAAGGCGCCGGGGCTGGAGGCGGTGGCGGTGGCGCTGGAGCAGTTCCGCGTGTCGCCGCTGACGGGCGTATTTGACTTCGGCTACCACGAGGTGGAGAGGCAGATGAAGGCGCGCGGGCGGATTGTGAACAAGAACGCGCTGGAGCGGGCGCTGCAATTGGGCATCAGCGAAGAGGTGGCGCGGCTGGAGAGGCGGATGAGCTGGCTGGCGACAACGGCGAGCGTGTCCCCGTTCGTCGGCTTGTTCGGCACGGTGCTCGGCATTATCGATGCGTTCCAGGGACTGGGCACGGCGGGCAGCGCGAGCTTGCGCGCGGTGGCGCCGGGCATCAGCGAGGCGCTGGTGGCGACGGCGGCGGGCTTGGCGGCGGCGATCCCGGCGGCGGTGGCGTACAACGCCTTTGGGCACGCCATCAAGGAGTTCGCGGCACGGATGGACGACTTCGCGCTGGAGTTCCTGAACTTGGTGGAGCGGCAGTTCGAGGAGTGAGGTGATGGCGTTCTCTGTCAATGGAGGCGGGAACGGCGTCGCAGGGCGCATGGGCGGAAGCTACCGGCGGCGAAGCGTGGGGGCGCTGTCGGAGATCAACGTGGTGCCGCTGGTGGACGTGGTGCTGGTGCTGTTGATCATCTTCATGCTGACGGCGCACGTGATGGAATTCGGCCTGGAAGTGCAGGTGCCGAAGGTGAGGCAGGTACGCGACAGCGCCGAAGAGCTTCCCGTGGTGACGCTGACGAAGAACGGCGAGCTGTTCCTGAACGAGAGCCCGGTGAACATCCACCGGCTTGGAGAGGAATTCCGGCGGCGCTTCCCCGGGGCAAGGGCCGTCTACGTGCGCGCCGACGCGCAGACGATCTGGGACCCGATCGCGCAGGTCATCAGCGTGCTCGGCGAGCGCGGGCTCGATGTGCGCGTGGTCACGCAGCCCGAAGACAGGGGACGATGAAAGACGGGGAGCCATGGATCTGCGCCACGTCGAGGTGCTGGAGGAGCGGGACGAGTTCCGGCGCCCGCTGCTGGCCTCGCTGGCGCTTCATGGAGCCGTCTTCGGGCTGATCGCGGCGACGGCGTGGACGGGAATCGGAAAGCGGCAGCCGTGGGGCGACCCGAACTCGCTTGGCGGGGGCGGCGCCTATAGCGTGAGTCCGGTGCGGAACATTCCGATCCCTGGCCGCAGCGGACCCGTGAACCGGGTGGCATCGGATACGGATTCGCAGATTCCCGCGCCGCCAAAGCAGGAGACGAAGAAGGCGGCGAAGCAGCCGGAGCCGGACGCGATTGCACTGAAGAGCCGGAAGGCGCCGCGCACGGAAAGAAGCCCGCGGGCCGAGACGGCGAGGCGGGACGTGCGGGAGTTTTCGGAGAACCAGATGTTCAGCCGCGGGGGGCAGGCGGCGTCGAGCCCGATGTATGCGATGGCGCCGGGCGCGGGCAACGTGGGGGTTGGCAGCGGAGCGCCGTTCGGCGCGCGCTGCGGCGGCTACGTGACGGTGCTGCGGGACCGTGTGGCGCAGCGGTGGCGGACAGAGCAGATCGATCCGCGCATCCGCACTCTGCCGCCGGCGGTGGTGGTGTTCGAGCTGCAACGCAGCGGGCAGGTTCGCAACGTGCGGCTCGTGCAATCCAGCGGGAACGTGGCGCTCGATTACTCGGCGCAGCGCGCTATCTTGGAGGCAAGCCCGTTCGAGCCTGTGCCGCCGGGCTGTGAGGGAGATCCGGCGCGGGTGGAGTTCTGGTTTGAGCTGAAACGATGAAGCGGAACTGGATCCTTGTGAGTTTTGCCGCGCTGGCCGCGGCGGCTGTCGCCTACACGCAGGTGCAGAGCGACATTGTGATCCGTCTGACGGGCGGAGCGCGAAAAGTGATCGCGCTGCCGGACTTCCGCGGGGCGGGCGCGTCGGCGCGGTTTGCGGGCGTGTTCAATGCGGTGGTCTTTGAGGACGTGGAGCGCTCCGGCGTTTTCACGATGGCGGCGAAGAGCTTTTACCCGCTGAATGCTCCGCAGCACGAACGCGACCTGCGCACGCCCCCTGCTCCGCAGGCGCAGTGCGGCGGGCTGTGCCTGGGCGACTGGGCGGGGGCGCCGGTAAACGCCGACTACCTCGGGTTTGGCTACCTGGGCGAGCAGGGCGGGCGGCTGGTGGCGTTCGGGAACTTTTTCAACACGCGGATGGAATCGCCGGCGGCGGCGCGCGTGTTCACGAAGCTGTACACGGCGGAGATGAGCGAGGAGGGGGCGCGGAAAATCGCGCACGAATATGCGGCAGATGTCCTGGCGCAGTTCGGCGTGCCGTCGCTGGCCGGGACGAAGATCTACTTTGTCAGCGACCGGCAGGGGAAGGGGACGAAGGAGATCTGGGTGATGGACTTCGACGGGACCAACCAGCGGCGGATCACGCACTTCAACTCGATCACGACGATGCCCTCGATTTCACCCGACGGCAGGAGGCTGGCGTTCACGACCTATGCCAGGGGGCAGCCGCAGATCATGATGTATTCCACGGAGACGGGACGTTTCATCCCGTTCCGCAATTCAGCGGCGCCGACCAATGCGCAGGCGTCTTTCACGCCCGATGGGCAGTCCGTGCTGTATGCTTCGTCGGTGAGCGGGTATATGCAGATCTACATTTCTGATCTGGACGGCAGCAATCCGCGGCGGCTGACGAACACGCGTGCGATCGAAGCCGAGCCGAAGGTGAACCCGAAGACGGGCGCCGACATCCTGTTTGTCAGCGGGCGGGGAGGGCTGCAACAGATATATAGAATGAATATGGACGGTGCGGACGTCGAGCGGCTGACCAACGGCGAGGGCGAGGCGAGCAACCCTGCCTGGCATCCGGAGGGAAGGCACATCGCGTTCGCCTGGACGCGGGGCTACGCGCCCGGGAACTGGAACCTGTTCCTGATGGACGTGGCCACGAAGGAAACGGTGCAGCTGACGCACGGGCAGGGCAGGAACGAAAATCCGAGCTGGGCGCCCGACGGGCGCCACCTGGCGTTCTGCTCCAACCGCACCGGCTCCTATCAGATCTTCACCATGCTGGCTGACGGTACGGGCGTCCGGCAACTGACAACGCAGGGCAACAACTGGATGCCGGTGTGGTCGAAGTAAGCACGAACAGAGGGAAGAAGAGCACAGCCGTAGCGCTTGCAGACACAGGAAGAGAAGGAAGAAAGAAAGGAGGCATCAAGCCCATCATGAACCGCCTGCTGAAACCACGGCTCATCGCCATTGGCATACTGAGTGTGTTCCTGCTGCTGTTCGCGGCAGGTTGCAAGAAGAAGCAGCCTGCGCCGCCACCACCGCCACCGCCACCGCCGCCGAAGGAGGAGCCGAAGCCGCCCGCCGCGGTGATCCGCTCGTTTACCGCGGAGCCTTCCACGGTGACGCGGGGACAGAGTTCGACGCTGCGCTGGAACGTGGAGAACGCCAGCGAAGTGAGGATCGACCAGGGCATCGGGACGGTGCCGCCGCGGGGCGAGCGAATGGTTTCGCCCAGCAACACGACGACCTACCGGATGACGGCGCGCAGCGCAGGAGGCGATGCCGTGGCGGCAGTGACGGTGACAGTGACCGCCCCGCCTCCGCCGCCCCCTCCGCCGGCGAAGCCGAAGCCGAGCCTTTCGGACCGGATCGCCCGCGAGGTGCAGGACGTGTTCTTCGACTATGACAAGAGCGAGATCCGCGAGGACGCGCGCACCACGCTGCAACGCAACGTGGAGGCGCTGAAGTCGATCCTGAACGACTTCCCGTCGGCGGCGATCCTGATCGAGGGTCACTGCGACGAGCGTGGCTCGGCGGAGTACAATCTCGGGCTCGGCGACCGCCGCGCAAACGCGACCAAGGAATTCCTTGTGCAGCTCGGCGTGCCGGCGGACCGGCTGAAGACGATCTCGTACGGCAAGGAGCGCCCGTTCTGCACCGAGTCGAACGAATCGTGCTGGCAACAGAACCGCCGCGCCCATTTCGTCGGCGTGCAGTAACCGCAGGGGCGGGAGCGGCGCGTCCGGGCCGCTCCCGCCGCCTGTCCGGCCGGGAGGGAGACAGATGCGCAATACACTGACAGGGCTTGTTGTGCTTCTTGCATGGCCTGCCACGGCGCCGGCGCAGCGGCGCGACGCGCTGGTGGAACTGGGCCGGGACCTTGCCCTCTTGCAGGAGGAGGTCCGGATGATGAACAAGTCGCAGAACGAGCGGCTGGGACAAATGGAGGAGACGCTGAAGGCGATCCAGGAGCAGATTGCGGCCGCCAACCGGTCGTTGGCCGTTCTGGACAGCGGGCTGAAGAAGCGCCTGGAGGAATCCATGGTGAAGCCGCTTTCCGGGGTCACCGGCAAGGTGGACACGCTGAGCCAGGATTTCGGCTACATCCGGGAGACGCTGGCGGAAGTCAACAGCCGGCTGGGGAAGCTGGATCAGCGCGTGGCGGACCTGGAGAATACGATCCGGACGATGCAGGCGCCGCCGGCGCCGCCGGCCGCGGCCGCGTCCGGCCCGCCCCCGGGCGTTTCCGCCAAGAGTCTTTACGATGCCGCCCTGCGGGACAAAATGGGCGGAAATTTCGACCTGGCGATGAGGCAATTCACCGATTATCTGGCGTGGTTCGGCGACACGGAAATGGCGCCGAATGCACAGTACTATATTGGTGAAATTCTATACAACCAGAGGAATTTCCAGGACGCAGTGCTGGCGTTCGACAAGGTGCTGGAGGCCTATCCGGCCAATTCGAAGACGGCCGATGCGCGGCTGATGAAGGCGCGCGCGCTGGCCGAGCTGGGCAACCGCGCCGAGGCCGAGCAGGAATTGCGGGCGTTGATCAAGACAGCGCCCAAAAGCGACGCGGCGCGTCGCGCGAGGGCGGAATTACAGAAGATGACCGGCGCCCCGGCGCGGAAGCGCTGAGGAGGGCGGGAGCCGCGAATGACGGAGCAGGCACCGGAGGCGAGGGAGCCGAAGACGGCGGAAGAGTTCGCGCAGGCGCTATGTGCGCGGCTGTTGCGTCCCGGGTTGACGGATGCAGCTCTGCTGGCGGAATGCAGGAGGGCGGCGGCGGCCGGGCTGGGAGCGGTGATGGTGTTTCCCGCCGATGCCGAGCGGGCGCTGCGGGCGCTGGAGAGCAGCGGCACGGCGGTGATCGCGGTGGCCGGATATCCGTATGGAGCGTCCACCACGGCGGCGAAGCTCTACGAGGCGCGGGACCTGCTGCGGCGCGGCGTGCGCGAGACAGGCTTTGTGCTGAACGCGGCGCAGCTGCTTTCACGGGAGTTTCAGCAGGTGGAGACCGAGCTGATGCAGATCGGGCGCTCTTGCGCGGAGAACGGAGCGCGGCTGCATGCGATGGTGGAGGCAGGGCGGCTGGGCGACGACCTGCGCGTCATCGCGACCAAGATCTGCAAGCGCTGCGATGCCAGCGTGCTGAGCCTGCTGGCGGGGGCCGGGGATCCGGCGCCGGGCGGTGGCGACGTGGACCTCTTCTGCCGGATTGCACGGGAGGAGATCCAGATCGGTTTGTGCGCGCCACGGCTTTCGCTCGAAGAGGCGCTGGAGGCATGGCGGCGCGGAGCCCGGCGGTTTGCGGCGGAGAACGCAGAGGAACTGGCGGCCGAGTGGAAGGCGCGATGCGAAGCGGCGGCGGAGAGCGGCGCGGGAGAGGCGGGCCGGGTGTGAGATGATAACGTCTCCCACGACGCCCTAGGACTGAGGACGAAATGATCTCCCGAGCCCCGTTGCCCAAAATCTGCATCGCCTTGGGGCTGCCGGACGCCACGAGGCTGATGGAGCACGCCCGCAAGGAGGCGGACGCGGGAGAACGGTTTCTGGAGTTCCGGCTCGATTACCTGGCGAGGCCAGAGGACGGGCTTCCGGTGATCCGGAAGTTTCTTGAGCTGTACCCGGACGCTACGTTGCTGGCGACGTGCCGGCGGCATCAGAACCACGGGCGGTTCAACGGCAGCATCGAGGAACAGTTCCGGATTCTCGGCGCGGCGGTGGACGCAGGGGCGCGGGCGGTGGATGTTGAGATCGAGAGTGCCGAAGCGCCGCTGGCGCCGCTGCACCTGCTGGAAGGCAAGGCGCAGATCATCCTGAGCTACCACAATTACGAGGGCACGCCGGCGCTGGACCCGCTGATGAAGCGCATGCTGAGGGTGCCTGCGTCGGCTTACAAGATTGTGACCACGGCGCGGAAGCCCAGCGACAACGTGCGCGTGCTGGGGCTGGCGCGGAGTTATCCGAAGACGCCGCTGATTCTGCTGGCGATGACGGAGATGGGTTTCCCGACGCGGGTGCTGTGCACGGTGTTCGGCGGCGTCTACACCTATGCGGCGCCGTCGTCGACAGAAGGCACGGCGGCGGGGCAGGTGACGGCGCGGGTGCTCAGGAACCTCTACCGGGTGGACAGGGCGTGGAAGGGGCCGAAGTTTTACGGCGTGATTGCGGACCCGGTGCGGCACAGCATCTCGCCGGCGGTGCACAACCGGGCTTTGCAGGCGCGGCGGCTGCAGGCGTTGTATCTGCCGTTCCTGGTGACGCCGCTTCAGCTGAAGGACTTTTTCGGGCTGGCGGAGCAGTTGCCGCTGACGGGCTTCAGCGTGACGATCCCGCACAAGCACCGGATCATGCGGTACCTGGACGCGATCGATCCGCTGACGAAGCGGATCGGCGCCGTCAACACGGTCTACCGCAAGGCGGGGCGCTGGCGCGGCACCAACACGGACGCGGACGGAATCCGGATCCCGCTGGAGAAGCGAACGCGGCTGGGCAAGGCGAGCGTGCTGATTGTGGGCAACGGCGGGACGGCGCGTTCGGCGGCGTTCACGCTGAAGGACGCGGGCGCGAAGATCGCCATCACGGGGCGCAACATCGACCGCGTGCGCGCGCTGGCGAAGCTGGTGGACGCCGAGCCGCTGGCGGCGGACCAGGTGGAAGGGCGGTTTTTCGATGTGCTGGTCCATGCCACGCCGCTAGGCATGTGGCCGCACACGGAGACGTGCTTTTTCACTGGCCCGATTCCCGGGCACCTTGTGTTCGACCTGGTGTACACGCCGCGGGAGACGCTGCTGCTGAAGCGCGCGGCTGCGGAGGGCAGGCAGGTGATTGCGGGCCTGGAGATGTTTCTGGAGCAGGCGGCGCGGCAGTTCGAGATCTTCACCGGCGTGACGGCGCCGCGGGCGGCCATGGAGAGGGCGGCGCTGGAAGCGCTGCACGAACAGGAAGAACAGCTCCGCTTGCACGCGGGCAGGCTCGGGGGATCGCTATGAAGAAAACGGGGCACATCACGCGCCGGGGCCTGGCGCGGCTTCTGGGTGCGGCGGCACTGGCGAGGCCCGGCCAAACGGGGTCGGCGCAGGCCGCGGCGCAGGCTCGGGAGGCCCGGACGGGCCGGCTGCAGCGGGCCGTGGAAAAGTTGCGGAGGGCGCGGCCGGACCGCAGCATTTCACCGGCGTTCCGTTTCATTCCGTGAGGGCGCATGGCTGCGGCGTTTACCAGCCTGCTGGAGCTGAACGGCCGGCTGCGGTCGGGCGTGGCGAAGGCGCGGGATGTCGTACGCGAGACGGCGCGGGCGCTGGCAGAGGAGGGCAGGCGGAGCGGCGCCGTGCGGGTGGTGCTGGAAGACGAGGCGATGCGCGCCGCGCGGGACGTGGAGCGCGAACTGAAGCGCGGCCGAACGCGGGGCCTTCTGCAGGGGGCGCCGTTCGGCGTCAGCGAACTCGTGCAGACTGCGGGGCGCGCGCCGGTGTGGGATGGCAGCGCCGATCCCCGCAGGGCCGCTGACGCGGCGGCGGTGGAACGGCTGCGGCGCGCCCGGGCGCTGCCGCTGGCGGTGCTGGCCTCGGCTCCTCTGGGGGGAGTGGAGGAGGGCTGCGGCGCGGAAGAGGCGGGTTGCGCCTCGGTGGTGGGGCAGGGGCTGCTTCCTTTTGCCGTGAGCGTGGATTTCAACGGCAACATGCTGCGGGCGGCGCTTCGCCATGGATGCCTCGCCCTCAGGCCCACGTTCGGGACCGTCAGCGGCTATGGCGCCGCCCCGCTTGGCTGGACCTTCGGCGCCGTTTCCGTGCTGTCGCGCACAGCCGAGGACTGCGGTCATGTCCTGGCGGCCATGAGCGGCGGAGATGGGCGGTGCGGGCATTCTCCGGGCAAGGCGTTCCGTTTCGCGCCCAGATACGCGCGTGCGCCGGAGGCGCTGCGAGTGATGGCCGCAGGCGGGCCGGCGCAGGCTGTTTCGGAGGTCCTGAAGACCGGCGCGGCGATCCTGCAGGCGCCTGAGCCGGGCGAGCCTTGCATGGAGTTGCTGGAAGCGCTGGTAGCCGTGGAGGCGGCCGAGGCGTTCGAGGAAGACCTGGAAGGCAGCGAGTCCGGACGGCGGTTCCTGGCCGAGGCGCAGGAGGTGAACGCGGCCGTTTACATTCGCGCGATGCGGCTGAGGCGCAACGTGCAGGACTGGTTTGCGCGGGCATTCGCGGATGCAGACCTGGCCTGGATCGATTTTGGAGGGAGTGCCGGCGCCGGATGGACGGGAGAATACGACGCTTCGCCCGCGGTCCGCTGGGTGGCGGCAGCGATCCTGGCGGGCGCGCCGGTCTTGGCCTGCGGTGGCGGGGGAGGCCGGCCGCCGTTCTGCCTGGCGGGAAGGCCGGGTGCGGAGAACCAGATGCTGCGGTTTGCCATGGCTGTTGCCGGCGGGGGGCAGGACTAGGGAATCTCCCGAAGACTAGTGGTTCTAGTCCAAACTCGAGAGAATTTCGACGGGTGGCGGGCACGATTATGCGTGAAGATAAAGAGTGCAGTTTGTAGCAAACGAATGACAAATCCAGCTTCTCCCCGGCGGGAGCCGCGCAGCCGCATGTCGGGGCCGCGCCATGAGCCGAGGCTGACGGATGGCGGAAAGCTTGAAGCGGTTCTGGATCAGCGGATCGCCGCGCACCCGAAGAAACGCTTCACGGTGTGCGTGGCGGGGGTAAACCGTTTCCGCAGAATCAACCAGTTGTTGGGTTATCGCGCCGGCGATCTTGCACTCCAGGAGCTTTCCCGCCGGGTTCTTGCCTTCGCGCGCGGCAGGGGTGCGGGGCATCTGGGGGGAGACGAATTCGCCGTACTGCTGGACGCGGCGACGCGCCGTGGCGCTCTGGAGCAGGCAGCGGAGCTGCTGGAATGGATCGGGCGGCCCCTGGTGGTGCTGGGCCATGAATTCCAGATGACGGCCAGTATCGGGCTGGCCATGCACCCGGCGAACGGGACCGACGGGGAGACGCTGTTGCGGCGGGCGTCGGCGGCGATGATGGAGGCCAAATCGCGGAGCGGGAACGCGATCGAATGGAGCAAGCCCGCAGAGGCGCAGCCGCAGATGGAGCGCTTCCAGCTGGAGAACGCCCTGCACCGCGCCATCGAGAGGCAGGAGCTTTCGCTTCGGTTTCAGCCGCAGGTGGACCGCGAAGGGCAGGTGCGGGCGGTGGAAGCGCTGCTGGTGTGGAACTCTGCCGATCTCGGCCACGTGGACACCGAGACGTTCATCCGTCTGGCGGAGGAAACTGGCGTCATCACGCCGATCGGGGAGTGGGTGCTGCGCGAGGCGTGCGTGCAGGCGGCGCGGTGGACGGAGGACGGGCACCTGGCGGTGTGCATGGCGGTGAACGTGAGTCCGCAGCAGTTCGGTTCGCCGGATTTTGTGGAGACGGTGAAGCGGATTCTCGCCGAGACGGGCCTCCGCGGAGACGGGCTGGAGCTGGAGGTCACCGAGAGCTGCATCCTGGCTGACATCGAGCAGTCGGCGCGGCGGATGGCGGAGCTCCGGAAGCTGGGCGTGCGGATCGCGATCGACGATTTTGGCGTCGGCTATTCCCCGCTGGCCTATTTGCACCGGCTGCCGCTGGACAAGATCAAGGTGGACCGCTCGTTTGTGCGGCAGATCGCACAGCCCGGCGGCACGCTGCCGGTGGTGCACACGATCACGGTGCTGGCGCACCATCGCGGGCTGCAGGTGGTGGCGGAGGGGGTTGAGACGGAAGAGGAGTTTGAACTGGTCCACGCGGCGCGGTGCGATCTGGTCCAGGGCTATTACGTGGGGCTGCCGCTGGAAGCGGAAGCGATTTCGGCGCTGTTGTTCGACCGGAAATCGTTTGCGCGGTACGCGGTGGCGGCGGCCGACTGGCGGTATTGAGGCCGGTTTCTCACACTTCTCCACGCACGCAGGGCGGGAATCGGATACATTTGTGAAAGCGGCAGGGGCATCGCTGCCGCGGGCGAAACATGGGCATGGATGTACCGAGACAGGGGGTTGGCAGAAGAAGGGCGCTGCGCGTTGCGGTTTTTGTAGCGGCCGTGGCGACGCTGCTTGCGGCGGGAGCGTGGCGGCTGAGCCGGGCCAAGCCGGCGGCGCCGGAGGTGGACCGGGGCAGCCTGTGGGTGGACACGGTGAAGCTGGCGCCGCTTGTGCGGCAGGTGCGGGGGCTGGGCACGCTGGTGCCGGAGGAGATCGTGTGGATCCCGGCGCCGCAGGAGGGCCGCGTGGAGAAGGTCCTGCTGCGGCCGGGAGCGGCGGTGCGTCCGGACTCGGTGCTGGTGGTGCTGTCGAATCCCGAACTGGAACTGGCGGCGGACGATCTGCGCTGGCAGCTGCGGGCGGCGGAGGCGAACCTGCGCGATCTGAAGGTCAAGCTGGAATCGGCGCAGCTGGATTTGCGCGCGGCGGTGGCGAAGGTGGAAAGCGAATTCGTGCAGGCGCAGTTGAAAGCGGACAACGACGCCGCGCTGGGCAAGGAGGGGCTGGCGGCGGAGCTGAACGTGAAATTGTCGCGCGCGGTGGCCGACGAGGCGCGGAAGCGGCTCGAGATCGAGAAGAAGCGTCTGGAAATCAGCACGGCGAGTTCGGAGGCGCAGCTGGCGGCGCAGCGCGTGCTGATCGAGAAGCTGCGGGCCGCGTTCGAGCTCAAGAGGAAGCAGGTGGAGAGCCTGAAGGTGAAGGCAGGCACGGCGGGCGTTTTGCAGCAGATGCCGGCGGAGGTGGGGCAGCGGGTGACGGCGGGGACGGTGCTGGCCAAGGTGGCGCAGCCGGAGCGGCTGAAGGCGCAGATCCGGATTCCGGAAGTGCAGGCGAAGGACGTGGCCGAAGGACAGCCGGCGGTGGTTGACACGAGGAACGGCACGGTGCCGGGACGGGTGGCGCGGATCGATCCCGCGTCGACGGCGGGCAACGTCCTGGTGGATGTGCGGCTGGAGGGGAATCTGCCGCCGGGTGCGAGGCCGGACCTGAACGTGGAGGCGGTGATCGAGATCGAGAGGCTGCCGCAGGCGTTGCAGATCCAGCGGCCCGCTTTTGCGCAGCCAAACACGATGCTTTCGCTTTTCCGCCTTTCTTCCGACGGAAAAGAGGCGGTACGCACGCAGGTGCGGGCGGGAAGGGCGTCCGTGCAAACGATCGAAATTCTGGAAGGGCTTCACGCGGGCGACCGAGTGATACTTTCCGATTTATCCGCGTATGAAGGAGCCGACAGGCTTACAATCCGTTGACGTTTGGTGATAATATAGCAGGCAATCCAAATTCGGGATTGGATGATGCCAGACCAGCCGCCCAATGAGAATGGATCGTTGATTCGCCTCAGGGGAATTTCCAAGGTTTTTCTGACCGAAGAGGTGGAAACGCACGCGCTCGAAGGGGTCGACCTCGAGATTCAAACGGGCGAATTCGTGTCGATCGCAGGACCGAGCGGGTGCGGCAAGTCGACCCTGCTGGCGGTGCTGGGGCTTCTGGAGGCGCCGACGCGGGGCGAATACTGGCTGAAAGGCAGGCCCGTGCATGGTATCGGCGTTGCCGAACGGGCGCGCATCCGGAACCTGGAAATCGGGTTCATCTTCCAGGCATTCAACCTGATCGGCGACCTGACGGTTCTCGAGAACGTGGAATTGCCGCTGGTGTACCGGGGCGTGCCGGCGGCGGAGCGGAGGCGGATGGCGATGGAGGCGCTGGAGCGTGTGGGCATGGCGCAGAGGCTGAAGCATTATCCATCGCAACTTTCCGGCGGACAGCAGCAGCGTACGGCGGTGGCGCGGGCGCTTGCGGGAAAGCCGGCGATTCTGCTCGCCGACGAACCCACGGGGAATCTGGATTCCGCCAACAGCGAGTCCGTGATGGATCTGTTGAGCGAATTGCACGCTTCCGGTTCCACCATTTGCATGGTGACGCACGACCCCCGGTTCGCGCGGCGGGCCCATCGGACGATTCACCTTTTCGACGGAAGGATCGTGCCCGCAGGGCAGGCCGCCGCGCTGTGAAGAATTGAGGGCGCAAAGGGGAGTGGTTCCACCGGGCGAACTGCAAGATGCGTTGAGAAGCGGCGCGGGGGAAAGCGATGTTTTCCGGTTTCTTTCATGACATCCGGTACGGCCTGAGGCAGTTGTCGAGGCAGCCGCTGTTCACCGCTGTGGCGACCTTGCTTCTGGCCCTGGGCATCGGCGCCAATACGGCGATTTTCAGCGTGGTGGACAGCGTGCTGCTCAAGCCGCTGCCTTACCCGGACGCCGACCGGCTTTTCTTCGTGCGCGTGAGGGACATGAGCGGCGGAGAGCCGGCCCTGCCCAACATGCTGGAATACCTTGCGCTCGAGAAAGGCATTGCCAGCGCCGAGGCGGTGGGCGCCATTCTGGGCCAGCCCTTCAATTTGAAATGGGACGGGCGGTCCATGTATGTGATTGGGGGATTTGCCAGCCCGAAATTCTTCGACGCGCTGGGGCTGAAGCTGATGGCGGGCAGGCCGTTCCATCCGGAGGAATATCAGAGCGGCCGAAATCAGGCTGTGTATTTCATGCAGCGTTTCTGGACGGACCGGCTGGGCGGCGACGCGGGACTGCTGGGCAAGACGGTGGAGATGGAGAAGGAGACGCACGTGGTGGCGGGCATTCTGCCTTCGCTGCCTGGCGAGATCCAGTTGCCGGACGCGGTGGTGCCGCTGCCGGTCACGCGCGACATGGTGGAGGCGTATGAGCGGCGTTCGATGGTGGTCGCGGTTCGCCTGAAAGCAGGCGCGACGAAGGAACTGGCGAACGAGGAAATCCGTGCCATTTACCGCCGCCTGGGGGAGGAGACGCCGCAGAGCAGCCGGAACCGGGAGGGTTATCTGGTGCCGGCGGCCGAATTCTGGCGCGGGAATGCGCACCAGCCGTTGACGGTGCTGTCGCTGGCTGTGGCGCTGGTGCTGTTGCTGGCGTGCGCGAATCTGGCGGGACTGCTGCTGGCACGCGCGTCGTCGCGGCTGCGGGAGATGGCGATCCGCGCGGCGCTGGGCGCATCGCAGATCCAGGTATTCCGGCAGATGATCACGGAGAGCGTTCTGCTGGCGCTGCTGGGCGGCGCGGTGGGGACGGCGGCGGCGGGCTGGGCGCTGGGCGAACTGAAGGCATGGCCGGGGATGAGGCTTCCGCGGATGGACCAGGCGGAGCTGAACTGGCACGCGCTGTTGTTTGCGCTGGGCATTTCCCTGGCAGCGGGAATCCTGTTCGGGCTGGCGCCGGCGGTGAGCGTGCTGCGGCTGGATCTGACGGCGGCGTTGAACGAGGAGTCGCGTGGCGCGTCGGCGGGGCGCGGGCGGCGCTGGCTGAGGGGCGCGCTGGTGGGGTTTGAAGTGGCGCTGTGCACGGTCCTGCTGGTAGGCTCGGGCCTGCTGTGGAGGAGCTATCACCGCCTCTCGAGCGCCGACATGGGCTTCCGGCCCGACAGTGTGCTGCTGCTGCGGACCATGCTGCCGGAGGCGGCCTACCCGGATGATGCGGCGCGAGAGGCATTCCAGCGCGAGGCGCTGGAGCGGCTGCGGTCGCTGCCGGGCGTCCTGCAGGCGTCGATAGCGGCCTATCCGCCGCTGGCGAACGTCAACTGGCCGTGCATGTTCCGCATCCCGGGCCACGCCGAGGCGGGCGAGCTCCAACTGGTGGCCTACAATACGGTCTCGCCCGGCTATTTTTCCACGATCGGCGCCGAGCTGCGCGCCGGGCGCGACTTCGCCGAGAGCGACACGAGGGACGCGCCCAAGGTGCTGATCATCTCTGAAACCTTCCGTGACCAGTATTTTCCCGGCCAGGACCCGGTTGGACGGGAGATCGAGTATGTGCTGCTGGGGGAGCACTCCAGGGGCACGGTCATCGGTGTGGTGGGGGACATCGCGTTTGACCGGCCGGACAATGTGCGGCGGGCCATGATCTATGAATCGTTCACACAGCGGCCGTGGGCGTTCCCGATCTTCGCGTTGAAGACGGCCGGCCCGCCGCGGCAGGTGGCGCCCGCCGTCACGAAAGCCCTGGCGGCGCTGGCGCCGGATGTGGCGGTGGACCAGGTGAGTGAGTTGAGCACGCGCGTGGCGCGTTCCACGGGGCATCATACTGCGGCATTGACGCTGTTCGGGGCTTTCTCGCTGGTGGCGGTCCTGCTTTCTGCCGTGGGGCTCTATGGAGTGCTGGCGCTGTCGGTGGCGCAGCGGCGGCGCGAGATCGGAGTGCGCATGGCGCTTGGGGCCACGCCGGACAGGATCCGCGCGATGGTGCTGCGCTACGGGCTTTCGCTGGCGGGCGTCGGGTCGCTGTGCGGGCTGGCCGCTTCGCCTCTGGCGGGCATCATGCTGGAGAAAATGGTGTACGGTGTGCGGGCGTTCGACCCGGCCGTTTATGCCGGGGTGGCGTTGCTGCTGGTGGCGATCAGCGCCGGCGCGGCCGTGGCGCCGGCGCTGCGGGCCGCCCGGCTGGAACCTGCCGCGGCGCTGCGCGAGTAGGCCCGGTCAGCTGCCCTGCATGCGGCGCTTCATCTCCCGCGCCTGTTTCATGATGGGTCCGTAGACAGTCTTGTCGAAGGGCGGGCAACCGGTGGGGAACTGTCCCAACTCGTTGTGCTTCTGGCGCATCAGATAGGTGCAGTAGGTGAGCGTCTTGCAGACGCGCGACTCGTCCAGCTCGCCTTTCTCGATCACATCGCGGGCGAAATCGGGGTAGGTGAGAGCGCCGCGGCCGATGCCCACGAAGCGGATGTTGCCGTCTTCGAGGTTGGCGGCGCCGGCGTGGATGAAGTACTTCTGGAGCCAGCTATAGCCGGTGCCGACCATCGGCAGCTCCGGGAAAGCGCGCTGCAGCTCACCGGCGACGCGGAAATGGCGGTCGACGCCGAGGAGCGGGTGCTCGGGTTCCTCGTAGTTGCCCTCGTCGGGCTTTTCAAACGGGCGCCCGATGTGGGGGTTGTAATACGGGCTGCCGAGGGACACGTTCAGCAGTTCCAGGCCCCATTCGCGGAACCAGGCGATGGCCTGTTTGACCTCGGTCAGATCCGGTTCCAGGGGATTCGCGGGGTTCACGCCCCAGCCCCACGGGTAGGGCACGGGGTGAGGGAGCGGCTTGCCGCGCCCCGTCTCCGGGTCGGTGACGTAGGGCACGCCGTCGAAGCAGCCGAGGCGGACCGTGAGCATCAGGCTGCGGCCGTATTTTGCGCGGATCTTGCCGAAAACATTTTTGAAGAACCTTGTTCGATTCTCAAGCGGGCCGCCGTAGCGGCCCTCGCGCGTCTTCGCGCCGAGCAGCTCGCTGAGCAGGTAGCCGTGCGTGGCCTTGATGTCGACGGCCTGAAAGCCTGCCTGCAAGGCGAGCCCGGCGGCGTCGACGTAGACATCTTCCAGCCGCTCGAGTTCTTCGTCGCTGATGACGGGGTAATCCGGCGGCGTGCCGGTCTTCTGGTCGATCAGCGGGTTGTGATACGCGATGATGCGGACGGGGTGGGAGTAACGGCCGGAATGCGTCAGCTGGACCGGGATCAGCAGGTCGTCCGCCGTACCCCATTCCTCGCGGTGGGCGCGCCGCATCATTTCGAGGAGGCGGGCGAAGTCGTCTACGGTATTGCGGTCCAGCATCACCTGGCGCGTGTTGGCGCGCCCGTCGGCGCGCACGGCGGTGGCTTCAAACCAGATCAGCTTGGCGCCGCCGCGCGCGAAGCGCTCGTAGCGCCGCCAGGTGAGCTCGCCGGGGCGCCCGTCGAGGGTGCCGTCGCAGCCCTCCATGGGATGGATCGCCATGGAATTGCCCGCGGTGAGATCGCCGACGCTCACCCGGCGCCGCAGCAGCTCCTGCACGCGCGGCTTCTCGTGCACGAAGCGGACATGCGTGGCGCCGAGCTCGCGGGCTGCCGCTTCCAGTTCTTCCAGGGAACGGTATGTGAAGTGACGCATGGGGTCCTATCGCTTGTCTTCGACAACCGAGCGCCGCGGCAATGCGGCGATCGCCAATGCGCCGAACATCGCCACCGCCAGAACCACCATCATCGCGCCCTGGTAGCCGTTCATGGTTCTTTGCAAGTGAGACACGAGATACGGGAACCAGGTCTGGCCGATCGTGTTGACAGGCAGAATGACCGCCATGGCGCGGGCCAGCGAGTTTACGCCGAAGACCTCGGCCGCCATCAACGGGATCATCATGTAATCCGCGCCCATGCCGAAGCCGAACAGGATGGCGAACGCATACAGGTAAAAATCCGATCCGGGGTGGACGCGCAACAGGAGCGGGATGGTGGCGGCCACGATGAAATAGGTGCAGAACATCACCCACTTCTTCGAAAACTTGTCGGCGAAATACCCGATCGAAAGCCGCCCGGCAATGGAAGACCAGAGGATCAGAATGGAGGCCGTGCGCCACGCGCCGTCCACCTCGGGCCCTTTGGTGAAGCCCTGATCCAGGAAGACGAACTTCATGTGGAAATTCACGGCCCCGATGCTGCCGATCGAGCACAGGCTTCCCAACAACAGCAGCCAGAAAGCGGGGCTTGCAAACAGCTCCGCAAACGTGCGCGAAACGATGGCCTGCTCGGCAGGCGGCTCCAGGTCTCCGTCAGGATTCTGCCCGATGTCCGACGGCTTGTCCCTCATCACGAAGATGACCAGGGGCCAGGCGAGGAACAGCATGGCGCCGAGAATGATGAGCGCCGTATGGTAGCCGAACCGCTCCGTCAAGGGCTTGACGAGGAAGCTGCCCAGCGAACCCATCAGCCCGACCCCCACGTAGACGATGGCCATCGCCTTCCCGCGGTTGCGCCGATACCAGTGCGAGATCATGATCTGGTGCGGCGGAGGCCCGGAAAGGAAATACCCGACTGTGTAAAAGATCCAGAAGCCGTAATAAACCCACAGCGCCCCGGACATCGTGCCGAAGCCCACAAGCGCAACGCAGGACAATCCTGTCCCGATCAGGATCAGCTTGCGAGGGCTGAAGCGGTGAATCAGCAGCGGGCCAACCCAAATAGTCAGGGCCGCGGCCAGCGGGAACCCGAGAGTAATATCTTCGCGGCTCCAGCCGAAATCCCTGGCGAAGTAGTCGTAAAAGAAAGGGATGTTGTAGTAGGGAATCCCGGTGGACAGGCCGAAGGTGATGAACGCGGCGAACACGATCCACGGGCCGTAGAACTTCTTCTTGTTCATGCTGGAAGGATCTCCGTGGCGGCGGCCGGAGCCGCGCCCGTAATTGAAATGCCAGTTATATCATAGCGTCCGCAGGTGGAACCCGCCGTCGGCGTTCAGCACCGTTCCCGTTCCATAGTCCAGCAACCCGTCGGCGATGGCCCTCACCTGCCGGGCGACATCCTCAGGAGTGCCCAGCCGCCCCTGCGGCAGAAGCCCGGAGCGCGCCTTCTCTTCATAAGTCTGACGGACCTTCTCGATCATATCCGTCCGGATGATGCCGGGGCGCACCTCGAAGACGAGGACGCCATGGGGGGCGAGCCGCGCCGCCCAGAGTTGCACGGCCATGCTGAGGCCCGCTTTCGAGATGCAGTATTCGCCGCGATTCAGCGAGGTCGTGTAGGCCGAGATCGACGTTATGAAGACGATGCGGCCGAAGCCTTGCGAGACCATCCACCGCGCGGCGAGCTGCGTGAGGAAGTACGGGCCCTTGAGATTTGTGTCGAGCACCTCATCGAAGATCTCCTCGCTGGCCTCGAGGATATCGGCGCGCTCGCGCGGGGCGATGCCGGCGTTGTTGACCAGCAGGTCCAGCCGGCCGTAGCGGTTCCTTGCATGCTCGATGAGAGCGAGGCGGTCGGCGGCGGAGCCGACATCGCACTGTACGATGTCGGCGCCGCATTCGGCCGCCAGGCTTTCGGCGGCGTCGCGCCGCCCGCGGTAGGTGGCGATGACGCAGTGCGTTTTCGACAGCTCGAGGGCGATGCCGCGGCCGATGCCGCGGGAGGCGCCGGTCACAATCGCAACAGGTCTTGCGTCCTGCATGGAGCTCCTTTCCCGGTGCGGGCCGTTCAGCCCGCCTTCACCACCCGCATCAGGCCGGCGGCCACCTCGCGTCCGCGCGCGAGAGCCTCCTCGTATGCCCGCTGCCGCTCCTCACGGCTCAGGCCATAGCCGAGACGGTAGACGCGGTCGAGGGCGAGGCCGACGACATAGGTGCCCGCGAAGGCGACAGCGGCCTTCGGCACGATGCCGCCGCCGAAGGGGATCTTGCTCACTAGCTGGCGCGCGCCGGCGCGCCAGCCCCATGCGCCGGCGATGATGGATCCGATCTCGCGCCGCTGCTCGCGGAAGCCCACCTCGCGGTCGCTTGCGGCGGCGAGCAGGAACGCCATGCGGATCTGATTGGCGGTGATCACAGCGGTGTCGGAGGCGAACTCGCCGATCAGCCACGGCAGCTGGCCGAGCAGCGGCACGATGTTGGGCAGCGACGTCAGAATGCTGAAGAGCGCGTTTTCGCGGGCGATCTGGTGAATGATATGGCGCGCGTAAGCAACACGCACCGGTTCGAGCAGCCTGGCCAGCCCGAGCGCCTCTTCCGGGCTTGCGGCGACGAACTGATCGACGAATTCAGGAAGCCGGGCGGTGTCGAACCGGAACAGGTCCACGCCCTCTTCCCAGCCCGCGGGAGCCGGGACGCCGCGCTCGGCGAAAATGAAGTGGAATTTGCCTTCCGCGCCGGGGTCGCAGGCGCGCACGAGAGTCTCGGCCGCTTCCAGCCGTTTGCGCCGGCTGAGCACGGCGGGCATGAGGAAATCTTCCAGCGCGGCGTAGGAGGCGGAGGAGCCGGCAGCCACCAGGATGCGATAGCGCCGCGCGGCCAGCGTGCGGATGTCTTCCGGATCCACCTTGCGCAGCGCGCCGCGCACCTGCTGAAGGAATCGCATGGGGAACCGCCTCAGGGAGAATCGTCCCACTCGGGCCGGGCGGCGCCGCGTGCGCGGAGCACCACGCGCGGCCTTAGATGCCATTCTACGCCAAGGCCGACGCGCTCCACTTCCACTTCCGGGCGGAAGAAGCCGAGCAGCGTTTCCGTCGCGGGATGAAACTCGAGGGCCGGCGCGGCCAGCACCAGCCGGGGAGGCCGGGGGTCGACGGCGAATCCGCGGAAGTAGCCGCGGGGGGAGAAGCCGCCGCGCGCGGCGTGATGCGCCACGCGGACCCAGTAGTCGAGGGCCTGCAAGGGCAGGTCGAGGTCGGCTGTGGCCTTGATCTCGATCACGGTCAGGCGGCCGTCGCGCCGCAGGGCCACCAGGTCGAGAATTCCGCGCCCGGCACCCTCCACGGCGGCCACCTGGCTGTACACGGGCCCGGGCAGCAGCAGCGGGTCGATCAGGTCGAGCCGGCGGCGGAGCACGGATTCGAGCCACGCTTCGGGCCGGGCGAGACGCCACGGGTGGCGCGGGTCGGGCGAGTCGGGCGAACGCCACCGCGCCAGTTCACGGGCGAGGGCCCGCACCGGATCGATGCTCGAGGCCCGGCGGCGCTCGCCGATGCCGTAGAACAACTCGCCGCCGCAATAGCGCGCGAATTCGAGCCCGTGGATGCGCAGGCTCCATTCGCCGGGCGCGGCTGGGACGGCTTCGACACCTTCCTCGAGCCGGAGCTCGTGAACCCACTGTGCGGCCGGGCCATCCGCTGCGGTGGGCGGATCGATCCACGGAGCGAGATCTTGAATTCGATTGCCGGAGTCCGCCTGGTCCACGGGCGCCTCCACGCCATGCTGGTCCCAGGTGAAGAGCCTCGACTCGACGTTGAGCCATCGAAGGCGCAGCGCGGCGGAGGATTCCGAGCCCGCGGGAAGGAATAACGCGACAGAGTGGACGTCTTCGCCGTCGCGCTGGCGGAGGTGGGCGGCCCAAAGAAGCGCCTGCGAGAGGGCGTGCGAGGCGTGCTGTTCGCTGGCGGCGACGGCGGCGCACCGCTTGCGGCCGAGCGTGACCAGGGCGCGAGGGCAAGCCGGGGAGAGCGAATGTTCCAGATCCATGCCGGCGCTGATCTCGCGCAGCTGCCAGTGCGGGAACTGGCGCGCCAGCCATCGGCGCAGCATCTCCATGAGGCGGGTTCTCGAGCCGCGCAGGAGGGCCGGGGCGGACTCGGGGCGGGCGCGGTCAGCCAGGATCAGCGTGCCCGTGCGTCCGCCAAAGCGTTCGACGGCGAGCGTGAGGCGCGCGGCGCAGCGCTCTGCCAAGGCGGTCACGCGGCGCGCCAGCGAACGGTTTTCGTCCCAAACTTCGAAAAGCAGGAAGCTGCCGCGGCTGGTGCAGGACCAGCCGGCGCTGCGGGAGAGCTCAAACGGCGCTTCGCCGGGCTCGAGCAGGACGGGGTCGTGGCAAGCGGCGAGGAAACGCTCGACCTCCGCGCGCAGGTTCGCGGCGGAACCCGCGCGGGGCGCCTTCCGGAGGTTCGCCACCGCCCCCATTATAATGGCAGGCAGTGGGCCCGGGTCTTTCCGAACGGTTGGCGGCGGTGGAAGAGCGCATCCATGTGGCATGCGCCCGCAGCGGGAGAAGGCGCGAGGAAATCACTTTGCTGGCGGTGACCAAGACGTTCCCGGCCGAGGTGATCCTGGAGGCGTATGCGGCGGGGCTGCGGGAGTTCGGCGAGAACTACGTACAGGAATTCGAGCGGAAGGCGCCGCAGGTGCGGCAGCTTGAGGGGGCGCGGTTTCACCTGATCGGGCATTTGCAGTCGAACAAGAGCCGGCGCGCCGCGGAGCTGTTCGATGTGGTGCAGACGGTGGACACGGTGAAGCTGGCGCGGCGGCTGGACGCCCCGGGGCGCGCGCTGGAGGTGATGATCGAGGTGAAGCTCTCGCCGGAGGAGGCGAAGGCAGGCTGCGCGGTGGAGGAACTGCCGGCGCTGGTGGAGGCAATCCGGGCGTGCCCGAATCTGCGGCTGGCGGGGCTGATGACGATGCCGCCGTGGTCGGAGGACGCCGAGCGGAGCCGCCCCTGTTTCCGCCGGCTGAGGGAACTGGCGCGGGCACACGGCATTGCCGGGCTGTCGATGGGAATGTCGCACGACCTTGAGGTGGCGGTGGAGGAGGGCGCAACGGTAGTGCGGGTGGGTACGGCGCTGTTCGGCGAACGGACGCGCAGGGACTGAGGCATGCGGCGCCGCATTCTGTTGATGCTGGCACTGGCAACGGCCGCGGCGGCGCAGCCGGTGGTGCAGCTGCACGTGCGGGTGCCGATGCGCGACGGCGTGCGGCTTTGCGCGAACATCTTCCGGCCGGCGCTGAAGGGCAGGTTTCCGGTGGTGCTGCAACGCACGCCGTACCGGAAAAGCCCGGTGATCACGCCCTCCGTGCGCCTGTTCCTGGAGCGCGGCTACGCCGTGGTGACGCAGGACGTGCGCGGGCGCTACGACAGCGAGGGCGAGTTCCGGCAGTTCGTGCAGGAGGAGCGGGACGGCGCGGACACGTTGGCGTGGATCGCGCGGCAGGCTTGGTCCGACGGGAAAGTGGCCATGATCGGCGGCTCCTATACGGGGATCGTGCAGTGGCGGGCGGCGCTGAGCGGGCACCCGGCGCTGAAGGCGATCGCGCCTGCGGTTTCCGGCGGCGACGAGTACTTCGACCGCTATTACAGCCGCGGCGGCGCCTTCCGGCTGGCGCACCGGCTCCGGTGGATTGCCGAGAACTTCAAGCCCGCCAACCGGCCGGTGGTGGACTTCCAGAAGATGACGACGTTTCTGCCGCTGGGCAAGGCGGACCGGTTTGCCACTGGACGCACGCTGGACTTCTACCAGGAGGCGATGGCGCATCCGTCCTACGACGGTTACTGGCAGTCGATGAGCACTTTGCAGCGCGCGGGCGGGGTGAAGGCGGCGGCGCTGATCGAGGGCGGCTGGTTTGATCCCTTCGTGCAGAGCGATATCGCCATGTGGCAGGCACTGCGCGCGCGCGGCCACCCGGCACGGCTGATTCTCGGCCCCTGGGGGCACAACCTGAACCCGTCGATGCCCGGAGCGGATTTCGGTCCCGGCGCCGAGCTGCCGCTGCGCCGGCTGGAGGCGGACTGGTTTGACGCATGGCTGCGGCGGACCTCTCCGCCGGCGTCCTCGGGCGTACTGTATTTCGTCATGGGGGCCAACGAGTGGCGGGAAAGCCTGGTCTGGCCGCCAGAGGACTTCGAGCCGTTCGGACTTTTCCTCGACTCGGGCGGGCAGGCGAACTCGCTGGGCGGGGACGGACGGCTGATGCCCGAGCCGCCGGAGGATGAGGCCGCCGACCGCTACGAGTACAACCCTCGCAAGGCGGTACCCACCGTCGGAGGCAACACGTGCTGCAACCTGAAAGTGCTTCCGTGGGGCCCGCTGGACCAGCGCGCGGTGGAAGGGCGCCGCGACGTGCTGGTTTACACCTCGCGGCCGCTGCGGGAGCCGCTGGAGGTGGCGGGCAGCGTCCGGGCTGTGCTGTATGTGTCTTCCAGCGCGCCGGACACGGATTTCACGGCCAAGCTGGCGGACGTGTCGCCGGACGGGGCGGCGCGAATCGTCTGCGACGGTCTGACGCGGCTGCGTTACCGCGAAGGAGTGGAGCGCGCGGTGATGTACCGGCCGGGAACGGTGGTGGAAGTGGAGATCGACGCCGGAGTGACGGCATGGGTCTTCGAGCCCGGCCACGCCGTGCGGCTGGAAGTTTCCAGCAGCAATTTCCCGAAGTTCGACCGCAATCTGAATACGGGCCGCCTCCAGGCGTCCGAGACGCAGATGCGGGTGGCGCGGCAGGCCGTGTTTCATGGCCCGGAGCGGCTTTCGAGGCTGGTGCTCAGCGCGCGGAAGCGCGCGGGAAGGGCGGTTTCCGGGCGTCTGATACCATAAGGAATTACTTACAATGCTCCCCGATCATCTCGAAGAAGGGCTGACCTTTGACGACGTGCTGTTGAAGCCGGCGCGCAGTGGCGTGCTGCCGTCGGAGGTGGACACGCGCACCATGGTGACGCGAAACGTCGCGCTGAACATTCCCATCCTCAGCGCGGCCATGGACACGGTGACGGAAAGCCATCTGGCCATCGAGCTGGCACGGCAGGGCGGGCTCGGCATCATCCACAAGAACATGACGATCGAGCGGCAGGCGGAGGAAGTGGACCGCGTGAAGCGCTCCGAGAGCGGCATGATCGTCGATCCGGTGACGGTGGATCCGGACCAGAAGATTTTCGAGGCGCTGGAGATCATGAGCCGCTACCGGATCTCCGGGCTGCCCGTGGTGAAAGAGGGGCGGCTGGTCGGCATCCTGACCAACCGCGACCTGCGGTTCGAAACCAACTATGACCAGCCGATCCGCAACGTGATGACCAAGGAGCCTCTCTACACCGTGCCGGTGGGCACGACGCTGGAGCAGGCGGTGGAAGAACTCCACAAGCACCGCGTGGAGAAGCTGCTGGTGGTGGACGAGCAGTTCGTCCTGAAGGGGCTCATCACGGTCAAGGACATCCAGAAGAAGCGCAAGTACCCCAATGCTGCGAAGGACGCGCAGGGGCGGCTGAGGGTGGGCGCCGCCATCGGCGCCACGGGCGATTTTCTGGAGCGCGCGCAGGAACTGGTGAAGAAGAAGGTGGACGTCCTGGTGATCGACACCGCGCACGGCCACAGCGAGCGCGTGCTGCAGGCGGTGGTGACGATCAAGCGGGCGCTGCCGGAAGTGGACCTGGTGGCAGGCAACGTGGCGACCTACGAAGGCGCGCGGGACCTGATCGCGCTCGGGGTGGACGGGATCAAGGTGGGCATCGGCCCGGGCAGCATCTGCACGACGCGCGTGGTGACCGGTGCGGGCGTGCCGCAGATCACCGCGATCACCGAGTGCGCGCGCGCATGCCGCGGCACCGGCGTTCCGCTGATCGCCGACGGGGGGATCAAGTTCTCCGGCGACATCACGAAGGCCATCGCCGCGGGCGCCGATTCGGTGATGATCGGCAGCCTGTTCGCGGGCACTGATGAAAGCCCGGGCGAGCTGATCCTTTACCAGGGGCGGACGTTCAAGGCATACCGGGGCATGGGGTCTCTGGGCGCGATGAGCCAGGGATCCAGCGACCGCTACTCGCAGGAAGGCGGCATCAAGCTTGTGCCGGAAGGCATCGAGGGACGCGTGCCGAGCAAGGGGCCGCTGGCCGAACTGGTGTTCCAGCTGGTGGGCGGGCTGCGCTCGGGCATGGGCTATTGCGGATGCGCCACGATACCGGAACTTCAGGAAAGGGCGCATTTCCTGCGGGTCACCATCGCCGGGCTGAAAGAAAGCCACGTCCACGACGTGATCATCATGAAAGAAGCGCCGAACTACCGGCTGGAGCCGTAGCCGCGGCGCACGGACCGGCCCACGCGCCAATCCCGCCCTGCTTTTGACTCGGAGGTGGACATGCTGAATTTCGAGTACTCGAACCCGACAAAAATTCTCTTCGGCAAAGGTCAAATTGCCTCGATTTCCCGGGAAATTCCCGCCGGGACAAAAGTGCTGATGACCTATGGCGGGGGCTCCATCCGGACCAATGGCGTCTACGATCAGGTGAAGAACGCGCTTTCTGCCTGCACGGTGATCGAATTCGGCGGCATTCAGCCCAACCCGGAATACCGGACGCTGATGGAGGCGGTGCGGCTGGCAAGGGAGGAGAAGGCGGGGTTCCTGCTCGCCGTGGGCGGCGGTTCGGTGCTGGACGGCACGAAGTTCATCGCCGCCGCGATTCCCTTTGAAGGCGAGCCGTGGGACATCGCGCAGAAGGGCGCGGAGGTGAAGTCGGCCGTGCCGCTGGGCTCCGTGCTGACCCTGCCGGCCACAGGTTCGGAGGCCAACCCCTTTGCCGTGATCAGCCGGGCCGAGACAGGCGAGAAGCTGGCGTTTTCCTCGCCCCATGTCTACCCGAAGTTCTCCGTGCTGGATCCGGAGACGACCTTCAGCCTGCCGGAGCGGCAGGTGGCCAACGGCATCGTCGATGCCTTCGTCCACACGATGGAGCAGTATCTGACGTTTCCGGCGCAGGCGGAACTGAACGACCGGTTTGCGGAGGCGATCCTTCTGACGCTGATCGAAATCGGGCCGAAAACGCTGGCGAATCCGGCCGACTATGACGCGCGGGCGACCTTCGTGTGGACGGCGACGATGGCGTTGAACGGGCTGATCGGCTGCGGCGTGCCGCAGGACTGGGCGACGCACATGATCGGGCATGAACTGACCGCGCTATACGGCATCGATCACGCCCGCACGCTCGCCGTGGTGGCGCCGCATCTGTACCGCGTGATGCGCCGCGACAAGGCGGCCAAGCTGCTGCAATACGGCGAGCGCGTGTGGGGCATTCGCGACGGCACGGAAGAGGATCGCATCGAAGCGGCCATCCGCCGCACGGAGGAGTTCTTCGAGTCCCTCGGCGTGCCCACCAGGCTGGCGCGTTATGAAGGGGTGCGTCGGGAGACGCCGCGCGAAGTCGCCGAACGGCTGAAGCAGCGCGGCATGGAAAAGCTGGGCGAGCGGGGCGCCGTCGCGCCCCCGGTGGTCGAAGAGATCCTCTCGCGCAGCCTGGCGGCCTGAAGCTCCAACTACTTGACGATTCCTTCAAATAGTTGCTACGCTGGGAGTGGATGAACGCGCAAGCAGCGCGCCGCCTGGAGAGGCGGGCCGCGGTCCTGAAGGCGCTGGCGCACCCGGCGCGCCTGTTCCTCCTGGAACAGCTCCGGGGCGGAGAGCGCTGCGTCTGCGACCTGCACGATCTCGCGGGCGGCGACTTTTCCACGGTGAGCAAGCACCTCGCGCAACTCCGCAAGGCGGGGCTTCTCGACGCGGAAAAGCGCGGGCTCAATGTGTTCTACCGCCTCAAAGACCGCTGCGTGCTGCGCCTGCTGGAATGCGCGGATCAGGCAGTTCAGTCCCCCCGAAAGGAGCGTCTCAGGTGAAAATCCAGATTCTCGGCTCCGGTTGCGCAAAATGCAACCAGTTGAAAGAGAGCGCGGAGGCTGCCGCGCGCGATCTTGGGCTGGCATATGAGATCGAGAAGATCACCGACTTCAAGGAAATTGCGCGGCTGGGAGCGCTGGTGACGCCGGCGCTGGCGGTGAACGGAAAGCTCAAGCTGGTGGGGCGCGTGGCTTCGCCCGAGGAGATCAAGCCGCTGCTTCAGGAAAGTTGAGCGCGCCCGTGCCCGGCCTTTTTACGCCCTACGAGTGGTTCGCCCGCTGGGCGACGGAGCGGATCTTCGGGCTCGATCCGGCTTCGCGGCTGGGATCGAGCGTGGAGTTCTTCCTCTACGACGTGCCGAAGGTGATCACGCTGCTGGTGCTGGTGAGCTTCGCCGTCGGCACGCTGCAAACGTGGCTGCAACCGGAAGCGGTGCGGCGCATTCTCGGGGGCAAACGGTTGTTTTTCGGCAACGTGGCGGCGGCCGTGATCGGCATTTTCACGCCGTTTTGCAGCTGTTCGGCGGTGCCGCTGTTCATCGGATTCCTGAAGGGCGGCGTGCCGCTGGGCGTGACCTTCTCCTACCTGATTGCGGCGCCGATGGTGAACGAAGTGGCGGTGGCGCTGCTGTGGGGGCTGTTCGGGTGGCGGATCGCACTCACCTATATCGGCTTCGGCGTGACGCTGGCCATCGCCGGGGGCATGGTGATCGGCTTGTTGAAGCTGGAGAAATGGGTGGAGCCCTTTGTGTGGGAAGTCCCGGCGGGGGCCGGCGATGTGACCGCCATGCCGTTGCGCGCCCGGGCGGCGGAGGGCTGGCGGTCGATGCGCGAGATCCTGGGCAAGGTGTGGCCTTACATTGTGGGCGGGATCGCCGCCGGCGCATTCATCCACGGCTACGTGCCGGGCGATCTGGTGATGAAGTGGGCGGGGCCGGGCAACCCCTTCGCCGTGCCGGTGGCAGTGCTGCTCGGCGTGCCGCTGTATGCGAATGTGGCCGGCGTGCTGCCGATTACGGAGGCGCTTGCCGGGAAGGGCATGCCGCTGGGCACGGTGTTGGCGTTCACGATGGCGGTGACGGCGCTCTCGGCCCCGGAGATGATCATCCTGAGAAACGTACTGCGGCCGCAGTTGCTGGCCGTGTTCATTGCGCTGATGACGGCGGGCATCATCGCCGTGGGGTATCTCTTCAACGTGCTGCTGTAGCCGCACCTGAGGGGCGGGGATTGCGCCGGCGGCTGGCCGCGGGTAGAGTTGGATGGAGATCCGCCGGCGGCAGGAAAGAACGATTGCTCGCGCCCGGCGTTGTAGCCGGCGGTGGAAGCAAGGCCGCCCGGCAAGCGGGCCGAAAGGAGAATGGGGTGGACTCCCGGACATTCACGAAACCTGGTTTGGCCGTGGCCGCTGCGGCCGCGTGGCTGGTCCTGCCGGGGACTGGAAGCGGGCAGGCGCCCTCGCCTGCGCCGGCGCAGCAGCCGCAGCCGGCGATTGTGGTGGATGTCGATGAAGTGGTGGTGGACCTGATCGTGCGGGACCGGAGGGGACGCCTGGTCAAGGACCTGAAACCCGACGAGATCGAAATTCTCGAGGACGGCGCGCCGCAGCAGTTGCGCTCGCTGCGGCTGATCGAAGGGCCGCAGGCTGTGCTGGAGAACCAGCAGCGGGTGACGCTGGACCCGCTGAGGCGGCTGCGGCTGGTCAGCCTGGTCTTCGAACGGCTGGGGCCGGAGGCGATGCGGCTGAGCCGGGACGCGGCCAACCACCTGGTGTCGAAGGAAACCGATCCGAACGTCTACTTCGCCGTGTTCCGGGTCGATCCCGCGCTGCGCGTGTTGCAGAGCTACACCAAGGACAAGGGGCTGCTGAAGAAGGCCATTGAGCGGGCCACCAGCGGCGTGTCCACGAAGATGAGGCAGGAGAGAGACGAAGGGCGGAAGGCGTCCGAGCAGGCGCGCGCCGCCGACGCGGCGCGGGCGGAGCAGCCGCCTGCGGCGGGCCAGGCGCCCGACGGCGCCAACTACGCCGAGCAGGCGATGGCGCGGGCGTTGCAGAACATGGAGGTGTTCCTGGAACAGACGGCGCGCGAGCAGCAGGGCTCGCTGTCGCTGACTTCTCTGCTGGCGCTGGTGAAAGGACAGCAGGGGCTTGCCGGGCGCAAGACGGGGATCTACTTCACCGAGTGGCTGGTGGTGGACGAGGCGCAGGACCAGATGTACCAGACGCTGCTCGGCGAGGCCAACCGCACCAATTTCAGCTTCTACACGGTGGACGCCAAGGGTCTGACCACTTGGTCGCAGAGCGCGCCCAGCATCGACACGCTCCAGTCGGTCAACCAGCTGCCATCGGGGCTGGAAAACACGGCGACGAAGACGGCGGAAACCGCGGCGGGCATGAAGCGCACGGACCGGCAGGTGGCGGCGACGCGGAACAACCCGCAGGCATGGCTGCAAAGCCTGGCCGCTTCGACGGGCGGATTCCTGGTGGCGGACACCAACGATTTTCGCCGGCCGATGGAGCGGATTGTGGAGGACATTTACGCCTATTACGAGGCTACCTACAAGCCGCAAAACCGGAACTTCGACGGGAGATACCGGCAGCTGGCGGTGCGGGTGAAACGCGAGGGGCTGGTGGCGCAGTCGCGGGTAGGCTATTTCGCCCTGCCGCCGGAGTTTCGCGACGTGCTGTTTCCCTGGGAGGTGCCGATCCTGAAGGCGTTGGCGCTCCAGAAGCTGCCGCGGGACGTGGAGTTCCGCGCCGCCTCGTTCCGGTTCGGGCAGCAGGGGAGCCTTGTGAAGGGCGCAGTGGCGATGGAGGTCCCGCTGAAAAACCTGGAAGCGAAGCTGGACGAGCAGCGGAAGACGTTCGCATTGCATTTTTCCTTGCTGGGGCTGATCCGGGACTCGCAAGGGCAGGTGGTGCGCAAGTTCCAGCGCGATTACCCGCTGGTGCGGGAGCTGGACAAGCTGGACAATTACCGCGCAGGCAATTTCACGTTCTCCGAGCCGTACGAACTGGCGCCGGGGCGCTACACGCTGGAGACGGCGGTGATGGATTGGACCTCCGGCAAGATGGGAGCGAAGCGCGCGACGGTGGTGGCTGCGCAGGCGCAGGGCGCGACGCTTTCCTCGCTGGTGCTGATCCGCCGCGTGGAGCCCGCCGAGGGGCGGGACGACGGGTCCAACCCGTTGCGGTTCGAGAAGGGGCGGGTGGTGCCGGAGCTGGAGGGGAAGATCGCCGCCGGCCCCAACGCGCAGATCGCAATCTACTGTGTGATCCGCACGCCAGCCGGGAGTCCCAAGCCCGCGCTGACCATGGAGTTCAGCCGGGACGGGCAGGTGCTGGGGCAAGGCGAGGCGCCGCTGCCCGATCCGGGACCGGACGGGCGGATCCCCTACATCGCGCAGATTCCCGCCGGCGGCTGGCCGCCGGGACAGTACGAGGTGCGGGCGGTGCTGCTGCAGAACGGGCAGCCGGCCGGGGAGGAGAGGCTCAGTTTTGTGATTGAATAATGGGCGGCGCGGATGGAAACTGAGAGTAACAGGAACCAAAGTGGCCTTGGCAGTGTCCATATCAACAGAGGCGCCCAGGTTGGCGCCGGGGAAGCCATCAGGAGGCAGCGATGCCGCCGGGCGTGAATGAATTCGGGCAGGCCGAAGGGCTGGAAGCGGCCGGCTGGCCGGAGTTCGGCTCCGAGGAGCGTATGCTTGAACGGCTGCGCGAGGGTGACGATGCAGCCTACGAGGCTCTGCTCGAGCGGTTCCAGGGCCCCGTGTACCAGCTCGTGTACCGGCTGGTGGACGATCCGAACGAAGCCGGTGACGTGGTGCAGGATGTCTTCCTGAAAGTGTTTCGCGGCGTGTCCGGTTTCCGCGGGCAGAGTTCTCTGAAAACGTGGATTTACCGGATTGCAGTCAACGAGGCGCACAACCGGCGCCGCTGGTTCCACCGGCACCGGAAGGCGGAAATCGTGCTGGACGGGGATTCGGGCGTGACGAACCGGATCGAGCTGGTCAGCGACCGTGGCAGGACGCCCTACGACTGGACGCTGAACGGCGAGATGAGGACGGCGATCGAGGAGGCGCTGGAGGGTCTGAATCCGGTGTTTCGTTCGGCGGTGATCCTGAGGGATCTGGAAGAGCTGAGCTACGAGGAGATTGCCGACATACTGGACGTATCGATCGGCACGGTGAAGTCCAGAATCCTGCGGGGGCGCGAGGCGCTGCGCAGGGCGCTGATGGACAAGTTGGAGCCTGCGCGGGGGCTGGCGTTGTCGCCGCAGACGGCATCTGACTGAGGTCTGGATCGTGATGATGGAGTGCCAACAGGTAAGGTTGACGCTGTCCGCGTTCCAGGACGGGCGCGTGCTGGACGAAGAGCGCCGCCAGATCCGGGAGCATCTGGCGCGGTGTCCCGCTTGCGCGGAGCGGCTGGCGCAACTGGACATGGTGCGGGTGTCGGTGAGGAGTCTGCCGAAGATGGCGGCGCCGCCCTATGTGTTCCTGGCGCTGCGGTCGATCGCCTCCAAGGAGGCGGCGCGGAGACGCTACTACGCCGGGCTGCGGGGCGCGGTGCGGGCGGCTGCCGAGCGGGCTTCGCTTTGGGTCAATAATCTGATGCGTCCGGTGGCCCTGCCTGCCGCGGGCGGTCTGGCTTCGGCGGTGTTCCTGTTTGCGCTGGTGCTGACGAATTTCCAGGGCATCGTGAGACAGCACCCCAATGACGTGCCTCTGGCCGTGGTGACGGCGCCTACCGTTCGCAGTGTGTGGTTCGACCTGGCGGACGATTCCGAAGTGACCCTGGACATCTTTGTCGACGAGCAGGGCCGCGTTCTGGACTTTGTGATCCCGGAGGACCAGGGGACGGCGGCGAGCCATGAGATGCGGAGGCGGCTTGCCAGCACGCTTCTGATGACGTCCTTCAATCCGGGCACGGCTTTTGGACAGCCTGTGAGCGGCTGGGTCCGCGTGAAATTCCGCGGGCGCAGCGAAATCGACGTCCGGGGCTGAGCGGGGCGGCGTGGGGCGTCCGCTCGGACAGCACTTCCTTTTTCACGCAGGAATCCTCGAGAAGATCGCCGCCGCAGCCTGCGGGGAAGCCTGCGCGCATGTGATCGAAATCGGCTGCGGGCCGGGTTCCTTGACGCGGATGCTCCTGGGGCGGGCAGAGCGGGTGACGGGCATTGAGGCCGATCCGCGCCTGGCCGGCCGGCTGCGGGAGCAATTCGCCGGCGAGGGCCGCTTTCAGTTGATCGAGGGCGACGTTCTGCAGGTGGACTTTGCGCCGCTGGCGCCGGCCGTGATCTGCGGCAACATCCCGTATTACATCACCGGACCGATCCTGAGGAAGACGCTCGCGCTGGGCGAAGGGCTTGTGCGCGCCGTGTTCCTTGTACAGCGCGAAGTGGCCGACCGGTTGGCGGCTGCTCCGGGCAGCCGGGATTACGGCTATCTGAGCGTGGCCGCGCAGGCGCTCTGCGAGGTAGAGAGGCTGTTCGCGGTGAAAGCCGGCGCATTCCGCCCTCCGCCCAGGGTGGAGAGCGCCGTGGTGAGGCTCACGCCGCGCGCGGCGGCCCGGGTGGCCGATTACGCCGCGTTTCTCGGATTCGCCGAGCTGTGCTTCCGCCACAAGCGCAAGACGCTGCGCAACAACCTGGGGCTGGACGGCATTCCGTTCGCGGCCCGGCGCGCCGAGGAGCTCACTGTCGAGGAGCTGGAGCAGGCGCGCGCGGAGTGGGCGGCGAAACGGTCATGAGATACTGAGAGTTTCATGGTCAGAGTGCGGTTCGCTCCCTCGCCGACGGGCTATCTCCACATCGGCAGCGCGAGGACGTTTATCTTCAACTGGCTGTTCGCGCGGCACCACAAAGGCACAATGATCCTCCGGATCGACGACACCGACGTCGAGCGCAACACGGAGGAGTCGCTGGCATCCATCTTTGAGGGGTTGCGCTGGCTGGATCTGGGCTGGGACGAGGAGTACCGCCAGAGCGAACGCTTCCACCTCTACCGCGAAGCGGCGCAGGCGCTGCTTGAGAAGGGCCATGCCTACCGGGATTTCACTCCGGCGGACGCGAAGGCGGCGGATGCGGGGGACGGGAAAGCGGGCTGGCTGTGCCATCCGGAGATGCGGGCGCTGTCACGCGAGGAGTCCGACCGGCGCGCGGCGGCGGGAGAGCCGTTCGTATTGCGGTTCCGGGTCCCGCGCGAGCCGGAGCGGACGGTGGCGTTCCGCGACCTTGTTTACGGGGAGCAGGCGAAGTCCACGGCGGACATCGAGGACTTCGCCCTGTTGCGTTCGACGGGCGCGCCCACCTACCATCACGCCTCCTGCGTCGACGATGCCGACATGCGGATCTCGCACATCATCCGCGGGCAGGACCACCTGACCAACACGTTCAAGCACGTGCTGCTTTTCGAGGCGCTGGGCGCGGAGACGCCCGGCTTCGCGCATCTGCCGCTGCTGATCGCGCCCGACGGGGCGAAGCTCTCCAAGCGGCGGCACGGTGCGGTGGTGAGCGTGCTCACTTACCGCGACGCGGGCTTCCTGCCGCATGCCTATGTGAACTTCCTGTGCCTGCTTGGCTGGAACCCGAAGGACGACCGCGAAAAGATGACCCGTGAGGAGCTGGTGGAGGCGTTCACACTGGAGGGAGTGAACCGCTCCAACGCCGTGGTGAACTTCACCGGCGAGGACCCCATCGATCCCAAGGCGCTGTGGCTGAACTCGCAGCACATCTACTCGCTGCCCGCGGAACGTCTGGCAGAGTTGCTGGAGCCAGTGTGGCGGAAGGCGGGATACGAGGTCACGCGCGAGAAGGCGCTGCGCGTGACGCCCCTGATCCAGGAGCGGATCAAGACGCTGAACGACGCCGTGGCGGTGGCCGACTTCTTCTTCGTGAAGGAGCTGGCGCCGTACGATGCGGACGAGCTGATCCCCCAAAAAGGCGACCGCGGGATGGCGCTGCGGGCGCTGGAGAAGGCGCAGGATGTGCTGGCGGACGGCGAGTTCACGCATCAGGCGGTCGAGGAGCGGCTGCGCGCGGCGGCTGCCGGGCTGGGGCTGAAGGCGGGGCAGATGTTCCAGCCGATCCGTGTGGCGGTGTGCGGCAGGAAGAATGCGCCGCCGCTGTTTGAGACGCTGGAAGTGGTGGGGCGGGAGGCGTGCCTGGAACGGATCAGGCGGGCGGTCGAGTTGCTGAAGCGGGAGTCATAACCAAGCGATGGAAGAAGACAACAGGAAGAGCGGCGGGGCGGAAGAGCCGCGCCCGTCGAACTTCATCCGGGACATCATCCTGAAGGATCTGGAGACCGGCAAGAACGGGGGCAGGGTGCATACCCGGTTCCCGCCGGAGCCGAACGGATACCTGCACATCGGGCACGCCAAGAGCATTTGCCTGAACTTCGGCCTGGCGCGCGAATTCGGGGGCAAGTGCAACCTGCGGTTCGACGACACCAATCCCTGCAAGGAGGAGGTGGAGTATGTCGAATCGATCATGGAGGACGTGCGCTGGCTCGGCTTCGAGTGGGACGGCTTGTACTACGCCTCGGACTACTTCGAGCAGCTCTACGAGTGGGCGAAGGAGCTGATCCGCAAGGGCAAGGCGTACGTTTGCGACCTCAGCGCCGACGAAGTGCGGCAGTACCGCGGGACGCTGACCGAGCCCGGCAAGGACAGCCCCTGGCGCGACCGCAGCGTGGAGGAGAACCTGGATCTGTTCGAGCGCATGCGCCGGGGCGAGTTCCCCGACGGCTCGCGCACGCTGCGGGCGAAGATCGACATGGCGTCGCCGAACCTGAACCTGCGCGATCCGGTAATGTACCGCATTCTGCACGCGGCGCACCACCGCACCGGCGACCGGTGGTGCATCTACCCGACCTACGATTACGCGCACGGTCAGTCGGACTCGATCGAGGGCATCACGCATTCCATCTGCACGCTGGAATTCGAGGATCACCGCCCGCTGTACGACTGGTTCATCCGCGAGCTCGGCATCTACGCGCCGCAGCAGATCGAGTTCGACCGGCTGAACCTGACCTACACGGTGCTGAGCAAGCGGCGGCTGCTGCGGCTGGTGGAGATGGGCTTCGTGCGGGGATGGGACGATCCGCGCATGCCCACGCTGAGCGGCATGCGCCGCCGCGGATACACGCCGGAGGCGATCCGCACGTTCTGCGGGCGCATTGGCGTGTCCAAGACGAATGGCATCGTGGAGCTGGGGCTGCTCGAGCATTGCCTGCGGGAGGACCTGAACCGCCGCGCGCAACGGGTGATGGCGGTGCTGCGCCCGCTGAAGCTCGTGATAGACAACTATCCGGAAGGGCAGGTGGAGTGGATGGAGGCGGTGAACAACCCGGAGGACCCGGCTGCCGGGACGCGGCAGGCGCCGTTCACGCGCGAGCTGTGGATCGAGCGGGACGACTTCCGCGAGACGCCACCCAAGGGCTACTACCGGCTCTATCCCGGAAACGAGGTTCGCCTGCGTTACGGCTACATCGTCAAGTGCACGGGATGCGTGAAGGACGAGCGCGGCGAGGTGGTTGAGGTTCACTGCACCTACGATCCCTCGACGCGCGGCGGCAACACGCCCGACGGGCGCAAGGTGAAGGCGACCATCCACTGGGTGAGCGTGCCGCACGCCTTCGACGCGGAGGCGCGGCTGTACGACAACCTGTTCCTGAAGCCGGACCCCGACGACGCCGAGCCGGGCAAGGACTGGACCTCGAACCTGAACCCGAATTCGCTGGAGGTCCTGGAAGGCTGCAAGATGGAGCCCTCGCTGCGGGAGGCGAAGCCGGGCGCGCGCTTCCAGTTCGAGCGGCTGGGCTACTTCTGCGTGGATCCCGACACGACGCCGGAGCGCATGGTGTTCAACCGCACGGTCGGGTTGCGGGACACATGGGCGAAGGTGGAGAAGAAACTGAACACGGGGCAGGCATGATTATCGTCGGTTTGGGCGGTCTCTTGAAAGACGCCGCATGCGCCGTTCTGCGGGACGGCGAACTGGTATCAGCTGTCGAACAGCAGAAGGCGGCGCCGCGGCACGTGCGCGGGGATCTGCCGGTGGAGGCGATCCGCATGGCGCTGGAGGTGGCGGGGGCGAGCGGCGGCGACGTGGAGACGGTGGCGCTGGCGCGCCCGCTCGGCGAGGGGCACCGCGCGCGGCACATCCATCTGGAGCTGAGGCGTGAGTTCCCGCGGGCGCGTGTGGTGAGCGTGGACCATCACCGCGCGCACGCCGCTTCCGCCTATTATGCGTCGCCGTTCGAAGCTGCCACGGTGGTCGCCATGGACAACCTCGGCGATTTCCGTTGCGGCTCCCGCTGGCGCGCCGAGGGGACCGATCTGCGCCTGGAAGCTGAACTCTCGTATCCGGACTCGCTCGGCGACTTGTACAGCCGCGTCACCGAGCTGCTCGGCTTCCGTCCCATGCTCGAAGAGCACAAGGTGCAGTGGCTGTCGGCTTCGGGCGAGCCGAAGTATGCGGAGGTGTTCCGCCAGATCCTGCACCGCGACGGCGCGGGCTTCCGCGTGGATGCGTCGTGGTTCGACATGGACCGGCGCGAAGCAGGGGGCTTCGGCGCACGCTTCTACCAGGCGCTGGGGCTGGCCGATGGCGCTGGGGTTCCGGAAGCGATGAAGCCGGACGTGGCGGCCAGCATGCAGGCGGCGGCGGAGGCGACGGTGATGGAGTTCGCCGGCGAGGGAGGCAATCTGTGCCTGGCGGGCGGACTGGCGCTGAACGCGCTGCTGGTGGCGGCGCTCGAGCGGAGCGGGCGGTGGACGAACGTGTTCGTGCAGCCTGCCGCGGGCAACAGCGGCACGGCCATCGGCGCCGCCTTCCACGCCTGGCACCGCACGCACGGGCAGGGCGGGCGGCGGCCGATGCAAAGCCTGTGCCTGGGGCCCGGGTTTACAGCCGAGCAGATCAAGAGAGTGCTGGAGAACTGCAAGCTGCGGTTTCGCTATCTGCCCACGCGGGAGGAACTGCTGGAGGCCGCCATCGGGCAGCTGGCGCAGGACAAGATCGTGGCGTGGATGCAAGGGCGGATGGAGTTCGGGCCGCGCGCCTTGGGCAACCGCTCCATCCTCGCCTCGCCGCTCGACCCGTACTCGACGGAGAACCTGAACGTCTACATCAAGCACCGGGAGGCATTCCGGAAGTTCGCGGCGTCGGTGCCGGAAGAGGCGGCTGAGGAGTATTTCGAGGCGGGGCCGAACGCGCGATTCCTGGCCACGGTGGGACGCGTGAAGGAGAAGCACCGCAAGACGTTCGAAGCTGCCGTGCTCGGCCCGGGCTGGGTGCGCGTGCATGTGGTGTCGCGGGAGGAGAACCCGCTGTTCCACAGGCTGCTCACCGAGTGGGGACGGCGCACGGGCCTGCCGGTGCTCTACAACACGAGCTTCAACCTGTTCGGCGACCCGCTGGTGTGCACGCCGCGCGATGCGGTGCGCAGCTTCTACTCGTCGGGGATCGACGCGATGGTGGCGGGGCACTTTCTGCTGGAGAAGTAGGGGCGTTCAACGCCGGCCGGCGGGGATCAGATACAGAGGCTCCTCTTCGCCGGCCATGCGGAGAATGCGCTGCACGGCGCGGTCGTCGAAGGCGCCGACGGGCACGGCGCCCAGGCCCATGGCGGTGGCCTGCAACAGTACGTTCTGGGCGGCGTGGCCCGCTTCCATCCAGGCGTAGCGCACGCCACGCTGCTGGTAGCGGCCGGTGATGCGGTTCATCACAGCGGCCAGCGCCACGGTGACGGGCGCTTCCCGGATCCAGGTCTGTCCGAGGGCGGCAGCGGCGAGCCTGTCGCGGAAGTCGCCTTCGGCAAGGCGCAAGAGTTCGTGAGCCTGCGGGCGGTACTTGTAGACTCCCGCGGAGAGACGCTCGACGCGCCCCGCGCACAGGAAAGTCTCCAGCGGGTAGAGGGCGCCGGCACTCGGGGCGGTGCGGTAGCCGCCGCGCCCGGTGATGCCCTGAGCGGCCCAAAGCAGCTGCGAGACGTCTTCGAGTGCGAGCGCCGCGCGCGAGTAAGTCCGGGCCGAGCGGCGTTCCAGCAGGGCGCGCTCGAGCGGCACCGGCCCTCCGGTGCGCGGCGGCGGCAACCGCACGGTGTTCTGCCCAGCTGCGTCAGTGGCCTGCGAGAGGCCGAGCAGGGCGAGCAGGTTTCTGCGGTCCATGGCTTCCTCCCGCTCCGCGCAGGCGGGCCCCGTCCGGCGACTACTTCGGGTAACCCACCGTCTGCGCGAGGATCACCCTCTGCGTGGGTTTGAGCGCCAGCGCCTTGGCCAGCGGCTCGGGATCCACCCACCCGCGCACAACCGTGGCGAGTCCTTCGGAAGCGCAGAACAGATACACGTTTTGCGCGATGGCGCCGGCGGTGACGCCGGACCAGACGGCGGACTGCGCCTCCTGTCCGCTGCGGGCGGTGTCTTCGACGTAGATCAGGTTGAGGGGAGCGGTATAGACGAAGTCCTGCCGCCCGGCGAGCCTGCGCAGGTCGCCCGTGGCGGCGGGCACAAGGCGGTGCGCCCTTGCGTCGTAAAGAAACGCGCCACCGGCGGTGATCACGTACAGATCGATCGGCTGGTGGTTGTGAGCCGACGGCGCGGTGCGCTGCCCGCTGGATGGGCGATTCACGCCCCACGCCGCCCAGAGGAGGTTGGAGAGCACCTGCGGAGGCAGCTCTCTCTGGCTGAACGCACGGATGCTCTGGCGCCTGGCCAGGGCGTCCATCAAGGGCATCCCGCCGGTGGTGGCGGGCTTGGGGAGATCCTGGGCGAAGACGAGAGCCGGGAGCAGGAACAGAGTTCTGGAAAGCGGTGACATCCGGCGCCTCCGGGCCATAGGGCCACAACAGGAGAATCCGGTCTCATTCTATGCTTGCAAGCACGGCGCGGCGGGAATCCCCTGCGCGGTCAGAGCCCTTGGGCGGCCAGCCATTCCAGCAGGATGCGGTTGACCTCGTCCGGCTTTTCCATGTGCAGGAAATGTCCGGTGCCGGGGACGCGGACCAGCGTGGCGCGAGGGAAGCGCTTTTTCAGGTTTTCCTCGGTCAGGTAAGCGCTGGTCTCGGCGGCGATTTCGATGAAGGGCACGTCGATCACGCCCTCCCGCCACACCGACAGATCGGCCATCCCGCGCATCGCGCCCGCAGCAACCGGGGCGGGCGTGCCGAGCATCACGGTCTCAATCTTCTTCCGGACCTCCGGCGGCGTGGCGGCGGTGAGCATCCCGTGCACCATCTTCGCGCGCGCTTCCGTCGCCCCCGGGGCTTCAAAGCGGGCCGCCAGGTCTTCCAGAGGCTTCGAGGCGCCCGGGTCCGGGAAGAAGGCGTCGACGGCGACGATGGCGAGCAATTTCTGCGGGTACAGGCGGGCGAACTCAAGCATCACGGCGCCGCCCATCGAATGCCCGGCCAGGACCGCCTTTGCCGCTTTTTCCTTTTCGAGCACGGCGTTCACGGCGCGCGCGAAGCGGCGTATGGAGTAATCCGGCGCCGGATCGCTGCGCCCGTGTCCGGGCAGGTCGAGCGCAAGCACGCGGTAGCGCTGCTTCAGGGCATCGATCTGCGCCTGCCAGAAGGTGTGGTCGCAGGTCCAGCCGTGGATGAGAACCACGGTGCGCGGGCCGCGTCCCGCGGCGGCGTAATGGATCCTGGCCCCGTCGAGGAGGGCCGTCTCTGCCAGCAGGGGCAGGCTCATGGCAAGCAGCAGGATCGGGCGCACCTGCCCATTGTAGATCCGGGAGGGAGGGCGGGGAGCTCCGCGAAGCGAATTTTGCACCTGTTGCGCGCAGGCTTGGTGCATCAGCCTCGCAGCGGCGCGACCGCAGAAGCGAAGATCCCGGCCCCGGGCTGGCTGCTGTCCGGCAAGCCGCCGTCAGGGCATTTCGAAGACCGCGAGGACAGGGAAGTGGTCCGAAGGGAAGACGCCGGCTTTGCGGTCTGTGATGGTTTCGGCCGAGAGGACCTTCCAGGGGGCGCGGTAGAGGATCCAGTCGATGCGCCCTGGGCGCGGCTTGCCGGTGAAACCGTGGAAGGTGTCCTCGGGACCGGTGCGAGTGGCGGCAGCGAGCCAGGCATCCTGCATGTGTTGCGCCAGGATCTGGTGGACGGCGCCGCCTGCGGGCGCGTTGAAGTCGCCGGTAAGGATCACCGCCTCTTCGGCGTCGAGCAACCCGATGCGGCAGGCGATGAGCATGGCGCTTTTCAGGCGCGCCGTCTCGTCCACGTCCCGGTGGGCGAAGTGGGTGTTGAAGTAGCGGAAGCGTTTCCCCGTGCCGGTGATCTCGAACACAGCCCACGTGACCATTCGCGGCAGACTCATGTTCCAGGAGATGCTGCCGGGCTTTTCGGGCGTGACCGACAGCCAGAAGTCGCCGCTTTCGACGACGCGAAGCCGGTCCTTGCGGTAGAAGACGCCCATGTGCTCGTCCTCGCGGTTTCCGCGGCGGCTGAGCCCGAACCACGCGTATTCGGGAAGCTTGTCGACGATGTACTGGCCCTGCGCGTAGAACAGTTCCTGCGTGCCGATGATGTCCGGGCGGCGGGAGCGGATGCTTTCCACCAGAAGCTCCCGGCGGGCGGGCCAGACATTGGCGCCGTCGCCGGGGTTCGGGTAGCGGACGTTGAAGGTCATGACGCGGAGGGGTTCGGCGGCGGCGGGAAGGCTCACAAAGGCAAGAGCCAGTGACAGCAGGTGGGAACACATGTCTTCGTTATACAATCGCGGGCATGAGGATGGTTGCAGCGCTTCTGCTTGCGGCCTTCGCAGCACAGGCGCAACCGCCGGCGGATGCGCCTGCGGCCGCGCGGCTGGAGCGCATGCTGCTGGACAACATCCTGGAGTTCTGGCACCCGGCAGCCATCGATACGCAGCATGGCGGTTACCGTTTGAACCACGACGAGCGAGGCGTCTGGAAGGGGGATGCGCCGAAGGCGCTGGTGACGCAGGCGCGGATGGTGTGGTTCTTCGCGCGAATGGCGCGAGCCGGCTATGGCGACAGAGAGCAGATGCTCGAAGCCGCCGCCCACGGCTACCGGTTCCTGATGGAGAAGATGCGCGACGCTCGCCACGGCGGGTTTTACTGGCGCATGGATGCCACGGGCGCCAGGCCGCTGGCGCCGAAGAAGCATCTCTACGGGCAGGCGTTCGCGCTTTACGCTCTGAGCGAATACGCGATGGCCTCCGGCAGGAAAGACGCGCGGGAGGAGGCGCTGCGCCTGTTCGAACTGCTGGAGGAGAAGGCGCACGACCGCGTGCATGGGGGCTACCGCGAGTTCTTCAACGAGGACTGGACGCTGCCGCCGCCGGAAGAGCGGGGCTACATGGGCGCGGGCAGCGATCTCAAGCTCATGAACACGCATCTCCACCTGATGGAGGCGATGACGTCCTTCTACCGGGCCACGGGGCTCCCGCTGGCGAGGGAGCGGCTGGTGGAGCTGATTCTGATCGAGGGCTCAGCTGTGGTCCGGCGGCAGTGGGACGCCTGCTCGGACCGGCACCGGCTGGACTGGACGCCCGTTCTCGAGGGGCCTGGCGGCGATGCCAGCTACGGGCACGACCTGGAAAACATCTGGTTGCTGGAGGACGCACTGCGGGCGGCGGGGCTGCCGGTGGCGCCGTGGCTTGAGTTCTTCCGCCGCAATTTTGATTACTCGATGCGGTTCGGCTGGGACGACCAGCGCGGCGGCTTCTGGGACCGCGGCCCCCTGGGCCAGCCGGCCGCGAGCCGGATCAAGATCTGGTGGGTGCAGGCGGAGGCGCTGGTCAGCGCGCTGACGATGCACCGGCTCACCGGGGAGAAGCGGTACATGGACGTGTTCGAGCGGACTTTGCGGTTTGTGGAGCGGCACATGGCAGACCGCGAGAGAGGGGAATGGTGGCCGCAGGTGGATGAAAAGGGCGCGGCGGGAGGTGGAAAGGCAGGAGAATGGAAGGGGCCCTATCACAACGGCCGGGCGATGATCGAGTGCATCGCGATTTTGAGGGGGTTGAGATGAACGGCTGGACAAGGCGCGAGTGGGTGGCGGCGCTGGCCGCGCCGCCGCTGGCTGGGGCGGAAGAACCGGGATTCGTGCCGCTGTTTGACGGCAGGACGCTGGACGGATGGATTCTGGTGCATGGCAAGGGGCGGGGCTACGTGGTAGAGGACGGCGCCATCGTGTGTCCGGAAGATGGAGGAGGGAACCTGTACACGGTGAATGAATACGCCGACTTCGCGCTGCGGCTTGAATGGAGGCTGTGGGAGGGAGGAAACAACGGAATCGGCATCCGGGCGCCGCTGGAAGGGGACGCGGCTTACGCCGGCATGGAGATCCAGATCCTGGACGACGAGGCGCCGGTCTACCAGCGGATGAAGCTGAAGCCGGCGCAGTACACGGGCTCGGTGTATGACGTTGTGCCGGCGCGGCGCGGCTTTGTGCGCCGCAACGGCGTCTGGAACGAGATGGAGATCCGTGCCGAGGGGCGGCGGGTGCAGGTGACGCTGAACGGCGAGCGGATCACGGACGCCAATCTGGACGATGTACGGGATCCTGAAGTGCTGAAGAAGCACCCGGGCTTGCAGCGCCGGAGCGGGCACATCGGGTTCCTGGGGCACGGCACCCGCGTGGAGTTCAGGAACGTCCGGGTGCGCGTGCTGTAGTGAGGTGGCTGGTGGCGGCGGAATGTCTCTGACACGGGAGGTTCGCGTCTGACGGCGTGGATAATCGTCGCGTTGGTGGCAGCCGCAGGGGTTGGCGCCGCTGCGGTTCGTGCATGGGACCGGCTGCGCGACACGCGGGCGAGGAGAACGGCCCAACAGTGGAGACAATGGCAGCAGGTGCTGGAGGCGTTGCCCATGCTGGCGGGCGTCAAGGACCGCACCGGGCGTTATGTTTACCTGAACCGCGCCATGAGGGAGTGGTTTGAGGCGCGCGGGGTGGAGATGGCCGGCAAGCGCGACGCGGAGGTGCTCTCTCCAACTGTGGCCGCGTGGGTGCGCGAATCGGAAGAGCGCCTGTTCCGGGGCGAAGAGCGACTGCTGGAGACCGAGGTCAACCAGGAGGAGTGGCTGCCGGGACACGGGGAGGGCTGGTGGCTGTTGAGCAAGGTGCTTCTGCGAGGGACGCCCTGGGGCGATGCCGTTCTGGTGGTGGCGCAGGAGATCACCGAACTGCACCGGGCGCAAATAGAACTGGCGCGGCAGCGGGACTTTGCGCAGGCGGTTCTGAACAGCAGCCGCGCGCTGATTTTCGTCCTGGATGCATCCGGGCGGCTGGTGCGCTGGAACCAGGAATGCGAAAGGGCGACGGGGTATCACGAGGCGGAGTGCCGCGGCAAGCCGCTGGCCGAAACGCTTGTGGCGCCGGAGTTCCGCGCGGAGCTGCGACGGATGGTGGCGCGGCTCCTGAACGGAGATGCGGTGCAGGGCGAATCGTTCGAGTTGGTGACTCGCGGTGGCGGGCGGCTCATCGCGGACCTGTCCGGGGGCGTCGTGCGCAACGAGCGCGGCGATCCTGAGTGGGTCGTGATCACGGCCATCGACCGGACGGCGGAGCGGGCGGGCGAGGCACGCGAGAAGGAGCTGGCGCAGGAGCTGGAAGCGATCTGGAAGAGCAGCCTGGAGGCGCTGGTCTTCGTCGACGGGCAGGGGAGGATCGTCGCCGCCAATCCCGGATTCTGCCGGTTGGCGGGAGTGCGGGACGACGAGACCCGCGGCATCCTGCTGACGGACGTGCTGTCGGAATGGCCCGGCTACGAAGCTGCGGAGCTGGAGCGTTTTCGCGACCGGTTCCGGGGGAGAGCCGTGGAGCCGGTGGCGCTGAAAGAAGTGCGTGTGCGGGACGGGCGGAGGATGTGGCTGGAACTGGCGAGTTCGTTCGTGATGCGCCCGGGCAAAGAGCCGTGGTTGCTGATCTCGGCGCGCGACATCACGGAGCGAATCCGGAGCGAGCAGGAGCTTCGAGCGGCGAACGAGTTTCTGGAGGCCACCACGCTCTGGGCGAAAGACCTGGCGTCGAAGGCGGAATCGGCAAGCGCTGCGAAGACGGCTTTTCTGGCCCACGTCAGCCATGAGTTGAGGACGCCGATCAACGCCATTCTGGGGATGCTCGACTTGACACTGGCGAGCCGGCTGGAGACGGCGCAGCGGGAGAACCTCGAGATCGTGCGCGAATCGGCCGAGTCCTTGCTGGGGCTGGTGGACGACCTGCTGGACGTGGCCAAGGCGGAGAGCGGGCGGCTGGACTGCATTCCTGCGCCGATGAATCTGAGGGAGTCGCTGAACCGCGTAATGCGGCCGCTCATCCACCGCGGCGCGGCCAGAGGCGTGCAAGTGCGCTGGCGCGTGGAAGAGGACGTGCCCGATGCGATCATCGCTGACAGCGCGCGCCTGCGGCAGGTGATCGGCAATCTGGTGGGCAACGCGCTGAAGTACACACAACAGGGCGAAGTCGAGCTTGCTGTCGCGCGGATCGGGGCAGGAGACCGGAAACGGCTGCGCTTTCTGGTCTCCGACACCGGATGCGGCGTGCCGCCGGAGAGATGGTCCGATATCTTCGCTCCCTTCGCCCGCCTGGCGCCGAACAGCGAATCGGGCGGGGGGACGGGCCTGGGCCTGACGATCTCGGCCAGCCTGGTGGAGCGCATGGGTGGGTGGCTGTTGGTGGACAGCGAGCCCGGCGGCGGCGCGCGGTTCTGCTTCGCAATTCCTCTGCAGGAGGCCCCCGCGCAGGCCGGCAGCGGCGATGAGCCCGCGGCCGACCCGGCAACTGCGCAGACAGACCCCGAAGGGGGCCGGCGCATCCTGGTGGCGGAAGACAACACACTGAACCAGCAGGTCATCCGTGGGTTGCTCGAGAAGCTGGGGTTCAAGGTGACCGTGGTTCCGGACGGCGAGTCGGCGGTGCGGGAAGCGCTGCAGGGAGACTACAGCCTGCTGCTCATGGACGTCCATATGCCGGTGATGGACGGCTGGAGCGCGGCGCGCGCCATCCGGGCGGCCGAACCGCCGGGCCGGCGCCTGCCCATCTTGGCCATGACCGCAAGGGCGCTCGAGGAAGATGCCGCCACCTGCCGGGAGGCGGGCATGGACGGATATCTGGCCAAGCCGATGCGGCTGGCGGAGCTGAGGGCTGCGTTGAGCGAGCACGCCGGCGCACCGGCTGCGGCGCTGGCGCACGCCGGTGAAGAAGAAGGATCAAAGCAAACGGAGTCTTCTGTGAAATACATGGATGTCGAGGAGGCGCTGGAGCGCCTGGGAGGCGACCGCGTCCTTCTGGCGGAACTGGCCGGACTGTTCGTGGAAGAGGGCCCGCGGCTGCTGGGGGAGGCCGAAGGCAGCCTGGCGCGCGGGGACGCGCCTGCCTTGCAGAATGCGGCGCATCAGTTGAAGGGGTTGTTCGCGCAGTTCTGCGCCACGCAAGCCCGGGAAGCCGCCTGGGCGCTGGAGCTGGAGGCCCGGCGGGCCGATCTCGTGGCAGCCCGGCCGCGGCTGGAAGCGCTGCGCGTGCAGCTGGGGCTGGTGCTGCCGGAGCTGCGCCTGCTGGCGGAGAGCGGCAGCGGGACGGCCTGATCGCGCGGTCTGCTATATTGAAACTTCCCCGATTTATGCAACCATCGTCTCCCCTGGAAATTGTCTGTGCGCATAGTCCGGACAGCGATGATGCATTCATGTTTTACGCGCTGGCGACGAAGAAGCTGCGCAGCCGCCTGCTGACTTTCCGCCACGTGCTGAGCGACATCGAGACGCTCAACCAGAAGGCGATGGCAGGCGAGTATGAGCTGACCGCCATCTCCTATCACGCCTACCCGTATGTGGCGGACAAGTATATGCTTCTGGCCAGCGGATCGTCCGTGGGCGACGGTTACGGGCCGATGGTGGTGGCCGGCACGCCCATGCAGGTGGAGGATCTGAAGGGGAAGCGGATTGCCGTGCCGGGCAAGCTCACCACGGCCTATCTGGCGCTGAAGATTCTGGAACCGGACTTTGAGGCCGTGATCGTGCCGTTTGACCGCATTCTCGACGCGCTGCGGGACAAGGCGGCGGATGCGGGGCTGGTGATTCACGAGGCGCAGCTCACCTACGCCAAGGGCGGACTTCATCAGGTGGTGGATCTGGGCAAGTGGTTCAAGTCGGCCTATGAACTGCCTCTGCCGCTGGGCGCCAACGCGCTGCTGCGGACACTTCCGGAAGAGATCCGCGGCGAATGTTGCCGGCTCATGCGGGAAAGCATTCTCTACGCGCTGGAGAACCACGAAGAGGCGCTGAATTACGCTTTGCAGTTTGCCCGCGACATGGAGCCGGCGCTGGCGGAGAAGTTCGTGGGAATGTATGTGAACCATTTCACCGTGGATGCGGGCGAAGCGGTGCCGAAGGCGGCGCAGAAGCTGCTGGATCTCGGCTACGAAGCGGGCGTCATCCCGAAGCGAGTGGAAGTGGAATTTGTCCGGTAGGCGGAAAGGTATGGTCCGGTGGGCGGCTCTGTGGCTGGCGGCGGCTGCCGCTTGCGGGCTGTCTGCGCAGGAAGACCCGAAGCAGAAAATCCGGACGCTGCGGGACCTGGCGAAGCAGGGCTCGCCGGCCATCGAGCGTGTGGCGCCCTACCTTCAGGACCCGGACGCCGAGGTGCGCCGCGAAGCCGTGAAGGCGCTGGTTCAGATCGGCACGGTCCGCAGCCTGGATGCCCTGGTGCAAGCGGCCCGCGACAACGACCCGGAGGTGCAGATCCGGGCCACCGACGGCCTGGTGAACTTCTACCTGCCGGGCTATGTGGATCACGGTCTTTCGGCTACGCTGCGGCGGGCCGGCAATCTCATCACCGGCCGGTGGTCGGAACGCGCGAACGAGGACGTCGTGGAGCCGGACACACCCATCCGGCCCGAGATTGTCGAGGCCATCACCCGGCTGCTGGACGGGGGCAGCTCCATGGATGTCCGCGCCAACGCCGCCCGCGCTCTGGGCATTTTGCGCGCCCGCGCCGCCTTGCCTTCTCTGGTGGAAGCGCTGCGCTCCAAGGACAGCCGCCTGATGTTCGAGGCGCTGATCGCCATTCAGAAGATCCGGGACCGCAGCGTGGCTGACCGGGTGGCGTTCCTGGTGCGAGACCTCGACGAAAAGGTGCAGCTGGCAGCCATCGAAACGGCGGGGATTCTCGGCTCGCAGGAGGCCGCGCCCCTGTTGCACCGTGTGCTGGACGCGCCCCGGAACAAGCGGGTGCGGCGCGCGGCGGTGCTGGCGCTGGCCCAGATCGCGCAGGCGGATTGGCGCAGCCTGTTTCTGAATCTGATCGGCGATGCCGATGAGAATGTGCGCGCCGCAGCCGCGGAAGGGCTCGGGCGGCTGCGCAAGCCGGAAGACGCGGCGGTGCTGGAAAGAGCCTGGAGCGCGGAGAAAAAGATCATCGCCCGGCTGGCCATTGCGTTCGCCCGCGTGCGGCTGGGCAACCGGGAGACAGGAAGCTTCAGCCCGCTGGGCTATCTGGTGAACAACCTGAACCAGCGCGCCTGGCGGGGCGTGGCCCTGCCCTATCTCAGCGAACTGGCGCTGGACGCCGGTGTCCGCAGGTCGATTTACGTGCTGGCCGGCGAAGGAGCCACCCGCGACGAAAAGACAGGCATCGCACAGGCTCTTGCCGCGAGCGGAGGTGAGGACTCCCTCCCCTTGCTCGAACGGCTTTCGCGTGACGAGGACGCCGAGGTGGCCAGGCAGGCCCTGCGGGCGCTGCGGATTCTCCGCGGGCGGCTGTAGGCAAAGCAAAAGGCAGGCCGCGCGGCCTGCCTGTGTTGCGAAACCCTGTCAGGGAAGGCCCTACTTGACCTTCTTCTGCTTCTGCTGGCCGACGCGGATCTTGAACTGCTTCTGCTGGTGCTCTTCCCAAGCCTTCCAGTCGAATCGCTTGCTGGCTTCGGCGAGATAGGCGTCGACATCGGTGCCCTTCGGGATGACGGCCATCAGCGTCGCCACCTTGCCCTCCGGCGACGTGATCCGGAAACGGCGCACATTCGGAATTCCCATAATAACCTCAGGATAGCAAAGCCTTGAGCGCATCCGCCACGTGCGGGTAATGGAAGCGGAAGCCGGCGTTCAGCGCCGCGCGAGGCATCACTCGCTGGCTGGACAGGACGATCTCTGCCGCGTCTCCCAGGGCCAGGCGAAGCGCCCACGCGGGAACGGCGAACAAGGCGGGTCGGCCGAGGACACCCTCCAGAACACGGGTGAAATCCTGGTTGCGCACCGGCGCGGGCGCCACGGCGTTCAGGGGGCCGCTCGACCGCTGCTCCTCCAGCGTCCACAGGATCAGCCTCACGGCGTCCTCGACGTGAATCCATGGCATCCACTGTTGCCCCCCGCCCAGCCTGCCGCCCAGGCAAAGCCGGAACACGGGCAGCATTTTGGCCAGCGCTCCGCCTTCGCGGCCGAGCACCATTCCGAACCGCAGGCGCACGACACGGACGCCGGATTCTTCCGCTCGCGCCGCCTCGCGCTCCCACTCGATGCAAGTTTCCGCCAGGAATCCCTGGCCGGGCGCCGAGGCTTCGTCGAGCACCTCTTCCCCGCGGTCGCCATAGTAACCGGTGGCGGAAGCGCACACGAGGACTGCCAGGCGCGGCGCGGCTGCCTGGATCGCGTCCACCAGCCGCCGCGTGCCGGTGACGCGGCTGTCCCGGATGCGGCGGCGGGCGGCTTCGGTCCAGCGCTGCGCCACGTTCTCGCCAGCCAAATGGATTACCGCGTCCGCACCGGACACGGCTTCGGACGGAAAGGGAGCGTCGTAGCCTGGCCACTGGTGGTATCCCCGGGCCGCCCGCCGGCTCACGAGACGAAGTTCGTGCCCTTGCGCGGCGAGGGCTGCGCGGACGCGCGAACCCAGAAAACCCGTGGCGCCTGTCAGCGCGACTCGCATTCCGGCTCCTTCAGGGCGCAGAAGGGATCTGCGCCCGTTTGTTCCAGCCAGGCGATCTCCCGCAGATAGGCGTCCACGTCGGTCTTGCGCTTCATTCCGTCCAGTGACATATAGCGGATCATGCCAAACACCGGCCTCTCCTGCCAGGGGCGGTCGTGCAGTCCGAAGCACCAGAGGATGTTGGTATAGGTGTTCGGGTCGCGCCCGTCCAGCGCATAGCGGTCATGGAGATGGATCATGGTCTCCAGCGCATCCTGGCAGGTGGGGGACCACTCGATGATTTTCTTCCCCCAGTACATTCTGTAGTAACCGTGGATGATGCCGCGCAACAGCATCTCCTTCTGGCACGCGTTCCAAAGCTCGTCGTGGGTCTCGGCGCGTTCGAACTGCGCGCGGGAGTAGCAGGGCCGGCGCGCGTCCGTGGCGTGCGCCAGCAGGGTGGCTCGCGCCCAGTCCGGGAGGTTGGAGAGGCTGGCCGGGTTGGCGGCGTGGCGGGCGAAGTTGAACGCCAGTTCACGGCGCACGATCAGTTCCTCGAGAAACTCGTCAGCAATCAGGCGGTGTTCTCGGGCGTGCTCAAGCGCGGCGAGCGCGATCTCGAGCGCCGAGATGCGGCCGAAGTGCAGATACGGGCTCATGCGCGAGGTGGCATGCGCGGCGGGCTGGTTGCGTTCCTTGGCGTAGCGGCGGAGGTTCTTCTCCAGAAAGAGGCGGAGCCGCGCCTCGGCCTCTTCGCGGGAGCCGCGGAAGCTCAACGAGGGCGGCACGGAGTGGTCGACCTCGCAGGAGGCGACGATCGCAGGGATCTGCGCCTCGGAAAACTCGAAGTGAAACTTCGGCGGCGGCCCCTGCCAGCGGCGCCGCACGCGGGGTTCGGGGCACGGAACCAGATGCTCCGGCAGAAGACGGCGGATCTTGGGCCGGATCGTGTAGGCGGCGTATTCGCGCTTGTCGAGCAGGCTCATCGGCACGATGCAGGAGGAGTCCACGGCTTCGTACCGGACATCCAGCTTCAGAGGAATTTCGGCGTTCATCCTGGCGGGGAACCCGGCCGGGTAGTCGTCGGCGACGGCGCAGGCGGCGCGGCCGGCGAGCCGGAAGAAGATGTCGCCGGGATCGGAATGGCGGCGGCGGAGGTAGAAGCAGTAGCCGATGCCCAGCCGCTTCAGGCGCCGCGCCGTGCCGGGGACGCCTTCCAGCAAAAAGGTGTGCAGGCGGTCGTTGGCGTGAGGGTAGTCGCAGGTCACGCCCTCGTAGCAGAGGACCGGCAAGCCCAGTTCATTGGCAAGCTCGACGGCGCGCAGAAGGGCGTGGTTGGATTCCACGCGCCGGTTGGCGCCCATCCAGTAGAGGACGTAGTCGCCGTCCGGGCGCATGGGCGCGCCGTTCAACACGCGAATCCGCTCATTCACCATGGAACAAGATGACGGGTTCCGGGCCGCCGCTACAATAAAGGTACACCCGCCCGCCCATGAGCGCCTGGAACCGGTGGAAACTGCTGTGGGCTTACCTGCTCGGCAGGGACGACGTCCGAGCCCTGCCCGTGGAGTACATCGTTGAGACTACCGCGCGCTGCAACATCTACTGCCCGATGTGTCCTCGCGAGACGCACCCGCAGCCGAAGGAAGACATGGACGAGGAGGTTTTCGGCAAGCTGCTCAAGGAAAGCGCCGGCACGGCGGAGCACATGATGCTGATCGGGCTGGGCGAGCCGCTGCTCGACCGGCGCATCTTCGACCGCATCCACGCCTGCGCGGAACACGGCATTTCGGCGCTGATCTCGACCAATGGAACGCTGCTCGACGAAAAGGCCGCGGCGCGCCTGCTCGGCTCCCCGCTCAGCCACATCACGCTGAGCTTCGACGGATACAGCAAGGAGACGTTCGAGTTCTACCGCAAGGGAGCGAAGTTCGAGCGCGTGCGCGACAACTTCGTGCGTTTCTGCCGCATGAAGCATGAGAGCGGATCCAGGCTCCAGGTGACGGTGCAGATGGTCCGCATGGACGGCAACCGCCATGAGGAGGAGGCGTTCCGGCGGTTTTGGGGCAGCGTGCCGGGCGTCGATCTGATCCGGGTGAAGGACGACGAGACGAACCTGGTTTCCGGCGGCGCCGAGCGGCGGACAACCCGGCGCTGCCACTACTTGTGGCGCGGCGCCATGTACGTCAAGCACAACGGCGACGTCTATCCCTGCTGCCAGAGCTACATGCTGGACGGGGCGCCCGTGGGCAATCTGAACAGCCAGAGCCTGACGGAGATCTTCAACGGCGGGCCGATGCGCCAGATGCGGCGGCTGCACGCGGCCGGGCGCGGGGGCGAGATCGGCATCTGCGCGAAGTGCTGCACGGCGATTCCCCATCCGGCGCTCGCAGCCGGCAGCCTGGTTCTGCACGGCAATGCGGTGCGCAGGCTGCTGCCGCTGGTGGAGCGCTGGAGCCGGCGCCTTCTGGGCGGACGGCTGCTCGACCAGCCCGTCAGAAGCCAGCCGCCGCTCGTGCAGCTTCAGCCGGCGGCCGGAACAGCGGAGGAGGCGGCGGGACCGCGCCCGGCGAGGCGAGAGCCCTGAGAGGGACGCCGCGGCGCAGGAGCGAATCGAGCTGTTTGCGGGCGCGCACGTCGGACGGCCACGCGGCCAGCCGCTCGCGCCAGAGAGCGCAGTTCCAGGCCTCGCTCCACTCCTGCATCGCCAGGGGAAGATAGGAGATCCCCAGCCCTGCGTGTGATGCGGCGCTGGACCAGCGGTACTGCCAGGCGTGTTCGCAGATTCCTGCCAGCACGGGCCAGGCTTCCGTGCCAGCCAGCGAGTCCCAACGCATGGATGCCGGAACTGAAACGGCGCGAGGGGGGCGGAAGACGCGCCGCCGCGGCGGATACCATTCATGCCAGTAGCGCGAGTAGGCGCAGCAGGCCTGTGCGAGCACGAAGCGGAGATTCACGGCCGACGGCGACGCCACCAGCAACCGCACGCCGCGGGCCTCCAGGCAGAAGCCCTCGCAGGCGGCGCCGGCGCGAGGCAGCCAGCGGCGCAGCAAGGCGAGAAAGACGAAGCGGTCTCTCTCCTTGGGCCACGGTGGAGCGGCCTCCGCGCCGCCCAGGGCGACGTGCCACAGGGCCGCCGGGGGGGTGAGACCGGCGGGACGGATCATACCGTGAGGATAGTGGGAGCGGCACGGGAAAGTTCTCGCCCGAATCGAACAGAAAAACGATTTTTTGTTTGAAACAGGAACGTCCGCTAACGTTGAACTGCGGCGAGCACCGCGGTCACGCTGCTGTCCATCATGCGGAAGAACGGAGCCGGGTACGGGCCGATCCAGAACACCAGCGCGAGCAGCGGGGAGAAGTAGAGAACCTCGCGCCAGTTCAGGTCCGCGAGCGTGCGGTTCTTCTCGTTGGCCATCTCGCCCAGCATGGTGCGCTGGAACAGCCAGAGCAGATATGCCGCGCCGAGGGCGATGCCGATGCCGCCGGCGAGCGCCCACCAGAAGCTGGCCTCGTAGGCGCCCCGCAGGATGGTGAATTCGCCGATGAAGCCGTTCAGCGGCGGCATGCCCATCGAGCTCAGGGCGGCGATCAGGAAGACGGCGGTGAAGACCGGCATCACGCGGAACAGCCCGCCGTACTCGGCGATGAGGCGCGTGTGCCGCCGCTCGTAGACGACGCCCACGATGAGGAACAGCATGCTGGTGGAGACGCCGTGGTTGATCTGCTGGAGGATGGAGCCCGCCAGGCCGGCCTGGTTCAGGGCGAAGATGCCCAGCGTGCAAAAGCCCATGTGGCTGACCGAGGAGTAAGCGATCAGCTTCTTCCAGTCGGTCTGCATCAGGCAGACCAGCGCTCCGTAAATGATGGCGACGATGGACAGCCCCGCCATGATGGCTACCACCTTCGGGTCGCGGCTGGTTTCCGGCAGCAGAGGCAGCGAGAAGCGGATGAAGCCATAGGTGCCCATCTTCAGCAGAATGCCGGCCAGAATGACCGACCCGGCGGTGGGGGCTTCCGTGTGCGCGTCGGGGAGCCAGGTGTGCAGCGGCCACATCGGCACCTTCACCGCGAACCCAAGGAAGAACGCCCAGAACACCCACCAGGCGTGTGCCGCGGGCATCTGCGTCTTCACCAGTTCGTTCAGGTCCCAGGTCAGCGTCTGGAACTGCACGTAGTGCTGCCAGTAGAACGCCAGCATGCCAAGCAGCAGGAACATGGAGCCCACCAGAGTGTAGAGCACGAACTTGATGGCTGAGTATCCGCGCCGTTCGCCGCCCCAGATGGCGATGATGAAGTACATCGGGATCAGCGTCAGTTCCCAGAAGACGAAGAACAGCAGCAGGTCGCGGGCGGCAAAGACGCCCAGCATGCCGAACTGGAGCAGCAGGAAGTGCCCGTAGTATTCCTTGAGGCGTTCCGTGATGGCCGACCACGAGCACAGGATCGCCACCGAGCCGACCAGCGTCGTCAGCAGGATCAGCAGCGCGGCGTAGCCGTCGACGCCGAGGTGCCAGGAGGCGCCGATGGCCGGGATCCAGGGCGCCTTCTCCACGAACTGGAACAGCGGCCCGCCCGGATCGTATTGAAACCACAGCGGCAGGGAGACGAGGAAGCCGGCCAGGAAGACGAAATTCGCCCAGAGCTTGATCAGCCGGGGATTCGAGGAAGGAAGGAAGAACAGAACCAGCAGCCCGGCAAGGGGCACGCACAGGATGAGCGAGAGCAGGTGATCCATAACGGCTGTCCGGTCAAGCTGCCATTCTATCCCAGTTAGCACAGAAATGGAGTTGAGAGTCCGATTCGCGCCTCGCCGCCCGCCTCAGTCGCGCGCCAGGATTCCGAGGGCGCGCATTTTCTTGTAGAGGTTGCTGCGCTCCAGTCCCAGCAGTTCGGCGGCGCGCGTGATGTTGCCGCCGGTCTCCTCGAGCTTCTTGAGGATGTAGCGGCGCTCGGCCTCCTGCCGCACCTCCTGAAGGCTGGCCGGACGCTCCTGGGCGCGCTCGGCCAGGCGGCGGCCGGCGGGCAGGGGAATGTGGCGGGCGTCGATCCGAACCTGCGGGTACATGATGACGAGCCGCTCCATCAGGTTCTTCAGCTCTCGTACGTTGCCCGGCCAGTGGTACTGCTGGAGGACTTTGACCGCCTCCGGGGTGAGCTCCTTCTTCTTGCGGCCGTAGGCGGAGGCGAATTCGTCCAGGAAGTGGGCGGCCAGCAGGGGGATGTCCTCCGAGCGCTCGCGGAGCGGAGGGACCTCGAAGGGGATCACGTTGAGCCGGTAGAAGAGGTCCTCGCGGAAGTTGCCCTTCTCGATTTCCTCCTCGAGGTTCTTGTTGGTGGAGGCGATGACGCGGACATCGACCTGCACGGGAAGGGAGGAACCCACCGGCTCGATGCGCTGCTCGTCGAGCACGCGCAGGAGCTTGGCCTGCATCCGCAGGCTCATGTCGCCGACTTCGTCGAGGAACAGCGTGCCGCCGTCGGCCTTTTCAAACTTGCCGGCCTTGGCCGTGGTGATGCCGGGCGCGGCGCCGGGCCGCTGGCCGAACAGTTCGGCCTCGATCAGGTCGTCGGGCAGTGCGGCGCAGTTGACCTCGACGAAGGGCCCGTCTGCGCGCGCGCTGTGGGCGTGGATGGCGTGGGCCACCAGTTCCTTGCCTGTGCCGCTCTCGCCGTAAATCAGCACGCGGCCGTTGGTGGCTGCCATCAGGGCGATCTGCTGCCGCAGCGCCTTCACCGGCACGCTTTCGCCGATGATTTCCGGCCGCGGCCGCGCCGTCTGGCGCAGCTCTTCCACTTCCAGGCGCAGGCGCCTGTGCTCCAGGCCGTTGCGAAGCACGACCAGCACTTTCTCGATGGTGAGTGGCTTTTCAAGGAAGTCGAACGCGCCCAGCTTGGTGGCGCGCACCGCGCTCTCGATGCTGCCGTGGCCGGAGATCATGATGACGGCGGGCTGGCTGGCGGGAGGCGACTCGCGCACCCGCTCGAGCACAGCCAGTCCGTCGATGCCCGGCAGCCAGACGTCGAGCAGCACGGCGTCGAACGAGTCGGCCGAGAGGCGCCGCAGGCAATCTTCGCCTGTGGCCGCGGTTTCCACCACGAAGCCCTCGTCCTCGAGCACGCCCCGAAGCGAGTCCCGGATGCCGGGCTCGTCGTCGACGATGAGGATGCGCGAGCTTGTCATGGCAGGGCTTCGGCGGCGCGGAGGCCGGCTTCGGGCACGCTGGCGGCCGGCAATTCGATGATAAACCGCGCGCCCTTCGGCGTGTTGTCCTCCACGCGGATCTGCGCGTGGTGCTCGGCCACAATATGGCTGACGATGGCGAGCCCCAGCCCCGTGCCGCGCTTCTTGGTGCTGAAGTAGGGCAGGAACAGCTTTTCCTTGTCCTCGGTGGAGATGCCGCAGCCGGTATCGGCGATCTCGACCTCCACCAGGTCGCCGGGCAGGGCCCGCGTTTCCACCAGCAGCTCCCGCACCGGCGAATCGCTCATGGCTTCGGCGGCGTTGTCGATCAGGTTGACCAGCGCGCGCTTGAGTTGCTCGCGGTCGAGCGCTACCGGAGGCAGCGCGGCTTCCAGACGGCGGCGGACCGTGATCCCCTCCAGTCTGCCCTCGAACACTGCCAGCGCCTCTGCCACCACGGCGTTCAGGTCTCCGGGCTCGAGGTGCGCCGACGGGAAGCGCGCGAATTGCGAGAAGGCGTCCACCAGATTCTTCACGCTGTCCACCTCGCGCTGGATGGTGGCGCAGCATTCGGTGATGATGCGCTGGATTTCGGGAGCCGGCGGCGCCTTCTCCATCTGCCGGAGAATGCGCTGCGCGCTGAGCGAGATGGGCGTGATCGGGTTCTTCA
>Ga0209018_1000144_pt1 | contig 66584 bp, 50 predicted proteins | sample YNPBryBLVA2012_FD_185814 | JGI IMG/M metagenome (GOLD analysis project Ga0209018, IMG submission 185814) | Anoxygenic and chlorotrophic microbial mat microbial communities from Yellowstone National Park, USA - YNP Bryant BLVA 2012 (SPAdes)... ...
TCAATGCAGAGAATCCCATCTGGCCGTGGAACCGGCCTGGGGGATCAGCCGCCTGGGCGGATGCGGCTGTCATCATCCCGTGGACGGTTTATCTCTGCTATGGCGATCGGCGCATATTGGAGGAACAATATTTCAGCATGAGGGCCTGGGTGGATTATATGAAGGAGCAAGCTGGAGATTCCTTATTATGGAAGCAAGGCAACCATTTTGGTGACTGGCTGGCGTTTGCCACCACGCGATCGGATTACCCTGGCGCGACGACGGATAAGGACCTCATCGCAACGGCCTATTTTGCTCACTCGACAGATATTTTGCAGCGGGTCGCAACCATTTTGGGCAAAGAAGAAGATGCTCGGATTTATGCGGACTTGTTCCAGAACATCAAACGCGCCTTTGTGGCAGAATATGTCACTCCAAATGGCCGGTTGGTGTCCAATACCCAGACGGCCTACTCGTTGGCACTTGCCTTTGATCTGCTGCCAGAACCGCTCCGAATCAGCGCCGCAAAGCGATTGGCAGCGGACGTGAAACAGTTTCAGCATATCACCACCGGTTTCGTGGGTGCTAATCTTATCAATCCAGTGTTGAGCGACCATGGTTATCTGGATTTGGCCTATATGCTGCTCAGTCGCAAAGACTACCCTTCATGGCTCTATCCGATCACAAAAGGGGCGACCACGATCTGGGAACGCTGGGATGGTATTCGGCCTGATGGATCGTTTCAAGACCCCGGCATGAACTCTTTCAATCATTACGCCTATGGCGCGATCGGGGACTGGTTGTATCGCGTGGTAGCGGGCATCGAGATCGATCCAGCAAATCCCGGTTACAAACATGTGATCATCCATCCGCGGCCAGGAGGTAAGCTCACCAACGCCGCGGCTCGGTATCATTCGATGTACGGTGAGATCGTCTCATCGTGGAATATTGCCGATGGAAAATTCCAGTTAGAAATTGCCATTCCAGCGAACACCACGGCTACCGTTATCCTACCAAATATCCCATTGAACCAGATACTGGAATCTGGACTCCCGATTCGTCAGGTGAAAGGCGTCGAGCAGATCACCGAAACTGACAAAGGCGTGAACATCACTGTCGGCTCGGGCAAATATACCTTTAGCTGTCCATGGAATAAATGAAGGCCGAACATCCTTGGAATTCCGGATCCCGCGTTGGTAGTGCAAAGGCAGCTTCATCCGATATCTCATGGACAAAGAATATGTGTTTTATACGACTCAAATCATCCTCAAGCTGGGATTTGCGATTGCTTCCCCGGTTGAGGGATGAGGGAGAGGATGTTGTTGATTTGAACTTAAAAAAAATCGCTTAATGCAATCTGACAAAGTGTCAATAAGACCGCACAAAGATTCTGATTGAAAGGTTGATAAAAGGAGCCATCATGGCGCAACAAAAGCTGGTTCAGCAATTAGACGGAGTCATTGAATTTGAACGGACGCCAGTTCCCGCGGAGAAATGGAAGGGCTGGGGCAGCTTTATTGGCATGTATGCTGGCGAACATACGGCGGGAACAGAATTCGTGATCGGCCCGTTATTTGTGGCCCACGGAATCGGCGCTCGCGATCTGATTCTTGGACTTCTGGTTGGAAATTTTCTGGCTGTGCTGAGTTGGGCGTTTCTGTGTGCGCCGATCGCTACCCGAGCTCGCCTGACACTATACTATTTTTTGGAAAAAATTTGTGGCAGTCGATTAACAACGATCTATAATTTGGTCAATGGCATCATGTTCTGTTTTCTTGCAGGGGCGATGATCGCTGTTTCCGCTACTGCGGTCGGCATTCCGTTCAAATTGGCGATGCCATCGCTCAATGATTGGCTTCCCAATAGCCCCGGCTGGATCATCGCGGTGCTCTGTGTCGGCGCGATCACTTCCCTCGTTGCGGCGTTCGGGTATGACTATGTCTCCCGCGTCGCCAATATTGCTGCTCCTTGGATGATCTTGGTGTTTATTGCGGGGGCGATTGCTGTTTTGCCAGATTTGGGAGTGACATCAATCTCCGATTTCTGGGGAGTCGCCCAACAGAAAATTTGGACTGGCAAACCGATCTCTGGACAATCTCAATTCGGTTTCTGGCATGTGATGTTTTTTGCCTGGTTCTGCAACATGGCGATGCATATCGGCATGGCCGATTTATCGATTCTGCGCTATGCCAGAAAGTGGTACCATGGTTTTTCGTCAGCGGCTGGCATGTATGTGGGACATTTCATCGCCTGGATTGCCGCTGGGATCTTATACGCGCTTTTCTTATTGGAATCTAACTACAGCAACGAGTTCGCTCCTGGGCCAATTGCTTATCGCGCGGCTGGCATTGCAGGGGCATTGTGTGTGATAATCGCTGGTTGGACCACAGCCAACCCAACTATTTACCGCGCCGGCCTCGCATTTCAAGCCATTCGTCCAAAATGGAAGCGGTGGAAAATGACCCTTTTGGTTGGCGCCATCACCAGTTTGGCCGCCTGCTTCCCGGCTTTGGTGATGAAACTGCTCAACTTTGTTGCGCTGTATGGGCTGCTCTTGATGCCCATGGGCGCCATTATCATGATGGATTTCTATCTTATTCCTCGTTTGGGAATGAGATCAAATTATGCTGAAACCTTTAATAAGAAATTTAATTTTGCTGCTGCATTGAGCTGGGGCATGTGCCTGGCGTTCTGTTTGTACATAAATTTGCAACATCATGTCGAAGTATTCTTCCTCGGGTTGCCCGGTTGGTTTGCGGCGGCGTTACTGTATCTGTTTTTTAGCCGAATGATCCAATATCGCTGGTTGGCGAGACTAAAATTGAATTGGGCAGTCCGATGAATGGCCAAAAGTGGTTCATCTTTCATTTTTAGCGCCTAAACGAAAATCACATAATTTGAGCTAACTCCCGCCTTCTCCATAGGAAAGAGAAAAAAATATTCCCCTTCTCATTCCTGAAGAAGGGGTTAGGGAATGAGATCTGTAATAGCAGTGTTTGGTCGTATCGTTTCAGATGCGAATTATATTGTTCTTGTTCAAACATAAGCTACTTAATTTGAACAGCAGGCAGAATATCTTGCCTACGAACGCAGACAGCTGAATTTGGAATTGAATTAACAGGCGACTTTTAAAGGGATTCAGCATTCTCAGGAATGACATGAGAATAAATCGGAGCGATATCGTGAAGACATTCACTATGATTATTTCGTTGACGGGCCTGGGGCTCACGCTTTTTCCATCCATACTTGTTTTTTTGGGGAAGATCGGTTTTCAGCTTTATTTGAACCTGATGCTTCTGGGGAGTATCGTTTGGTTCGGCGCCGCACCGTTTTGGATGAATAAGCGCCATTCATCTGGTAGCAAAGATGAATATCGGTTTTGATAGCAACCTGAAATTTTCAATGAAAAACTCCCATGGCAAACATCCCATGATACGAGCGGAATAATTCCGAAGGCGCCGAGGTTTAAAAATGTATCGTGCCTGGCGCTGAAATTTTCATGAGCAGCGCGTTGGGATTTTTCATCACAAAGGTTCAAAATAGAAATCGAAGCTCAACAGATAGAGGGAAGTTGCAGATCTGGGGAATCCTTGAAAAGGCGCAAAGGGATCGTGTCAAATTAGCGCATTGTTAAGATGATGGTTTGCCATTGTTCCGGTTGATGAACCATCCGATCTGATCTAATCCCAGATGTCGGTTGATGATCAAAAACAGCCAGCGGATCATTCGGCTCACGGATTTGGCTTCTGGCTCTTCGAGTTTATCGATCAGCGGGATTGCGGCAATGCGGAGAATCAGGGTCAAGACAAAGAGCAGATGATAGTTGATCCATACCCTTCCCAGGAACGGAAATCGAAGTGAAGCAAAAGTCTGTGCCAGCCATCCACCGAAAATCATAGCGACAAAATTGGCCAGGCCGGTTAGCGCCGAGTTCATGGCTAAAAAGCCAAGCCGGCCATGTTGGGGCAAACTATGAAAAACCATGTTGAACATGACCAAATTAAATCCGGACCAGAAGATGCCGGTAAAAAATATATCAAACCAAATTGGAAGGGAATGATCTGGTGTCGCGATCAAATAGAGCAATGGAACAGGAATGAGGCCAAGCGCGGTGATTTTGATGACCGGCTTATGTCCCATACGATCCATGATAGCGCCCCATAACGGCTGAGTGGCCAATGCTACCACCGATGTCCCGACCGATAACAACGCGATGGTTGAAAAGCTCCATTGCAGGGTCTTCAGCAAATACACTGGAAAATAGCCGATGGCCAGCCCAACGGCAAAAATATAGAACAAGTAAAAGCTCAATAATTTTTTAAATTTTTCAGTTTGAAAAGGCTGCTGAAGCATTTTCATCAGGCTATAGGATGGCGTTCGCTGATAGGGCGGTTCGGGCTGGTGCATGAGAAATCCGAACGCCACGATGGCACATCCAACAGCGCATAACTCGACGATCAAAAAGCCAACCGGCAACTGGTTGATGCTTTTATAATGATCGAGAACATGGCCGGCCAGGATGCTGGTGACCATAGTGATCATCCCAAGGATCATATTGCGCTGTCCGAAATAGCGACCGCGAAATTTGGCTGGCACCAGGTCTGCCATCCAGGAAAGCCATGGGGCTCCCGAAAAGCTCATCAACATGCTGATTCCTGTGAACACGATGAGAAAGATCGATACCGATTGCGATCGCCATTGGGGCACGAATGGCAATAGCACCACCACAGCCCAAAGCGACCGAGCGATTAGCGAGGTCACTCCTGAAATGAGCTTGCGACGCCCAAGCCGTTCTGTGACGTGAACCGAAAGGATCTGCAGCACCTGCGTTACCAATGGAATCGCCGTAAGCAATGCGATCTGAAAGTCATTGACGCCAAGCATCAGCGCAAAACCTGTCAGAAAGGCGCCAGTTGTCAGCGTGATATGCACGGTGGCGAAGCACCCTTCCCAGATAGCAATCCGCAAGCCTTTTTGTATGTCTTGTTCTGAAAACATTCGGCAAAGATAATATTTTTAGTTTGGAAAAGCAACAACTTTTTATCGCCTAATATATGCAATGGCCTGAGAGATGTTCCAATTCATGTTTTCTATGCCTTCAAAAAATCAAGCATTGAGTCGATAAACGAAACTAATATCATTTGGTGGACGAAAGTGAAGCAATTCGACATGGTTACTGGTTCAAACTTTCAAAGCTGGGCAGAACTCTTCTGCCCTCTGGTGACGTTTATGGTGATCGATTCAGTGATAGAGGGATTTATTAGATCAACGACGAATCAAGATGGTTGATGCGATAAGATGAAATTGAGCATGAATCGTATGAGAACAATTGGTACCAATAAAAATGGGAGATGAGAATGAATTTTTTAGGCCTTCACCTATTAGATTGGACTCTGATCGTTGCTTATTTTGTGATGATGATTTTGATTGGCACCTGGACTCGCCGGCGTGTAAAAAATACGAAAGATTTCTATCAAGGCGGTCGCAGTTTTGGCAAATTCTTGACTACTGCGCTGCATTTCGGCACGATCACCAGCGCAGATCAGGCGGCTGGCGTGGCACGCGAAATTTATCGGCAGGGTCTTTCGGGAATGTGGTTTCAAAACTTGCCCCTGCTATTCACACCATTTTACTGGTTCGTCTCAATCCTGCAGCGTCGAGCGCGATACGTTGGCCCAGGGGATATCTATCTGCATCGGTTCGAAAGCAAATTCCTGGCCGGATTGTTTGCTACTTATATCCTGCTGAATGCGATATACGGTGGATCGATTGGTTATTTGCTCACGGGAAAAACCATGCAAGCCATGATGGTTAAGCCTGAAACCGAGTATACCGCCGCAGAACGCCAGAGCGTGGAAGAATTTTACGAATTGCAGGGGTTACAGAAAAAGCAAGCTTATGAACCATTATCGAGCAGCGAAACCGAGCGGCTTAACGTGCTCATCGAAAAACAGAAACGAGGTCAATTGCATGCCTATATTTCTTATTTGAATTTAGACCTGTTTTATTTTCTCTATGCGGCGATCGTTGCTTCATACACCATGTTGGGAGGGCTATTCGCTGCCGTGCTCAATGATGTCATTCAAAGCCTGCTCATTCTGGTCTTATCCTTCATGCTCTTACCAATTGGTTTGAGCAAATTGGGTGGTTTTGCCGGATTGCACCAAAAGGTCCCATCTTATATGTTTGAAATTTTCGGATCGGCAGCCACCAGTGAATACACCTGGTATTTTGTGGTGACCTTTGCTACCCTTAATCTGATCATCTTGCCACCGCGCAACTTCACTTATGGGGGCTCACCGAAGGACGATTTTTCCGCCCGAATGGGAATGGTCACTGGGGCACTTATTAAGCGCTTTGCCATGATTGGATGGGCATTGACCGGGCTCATTGCCGTCGGGCTTTATCAAGGGCAATTATCTGATCCTACCAATATTTGGGGCCACATGACCAAAAACTTATTGGGTGCTGGGTTTATTGGCGTCATGATTGCGGCGATCATGGCGGCGAATATGTCCACGATCAGTGCGACCAGTTTGGAATGGTCGGCGGCCTTCACGAAGAATATTTTTCTGCCGCTGGCACCCAATGCAAGCGAGAAATTGCAGATCATTTTAGGCAGATTGGTGATCTTGGTCGTGATGTTTTCCACAATCTATTTTGCCAAGATGGTGGACGATATATTTGTCGTGTTCAAATATGTGTTGTCGATCGGAACTATTATCGGCCCAGCTCTCTGGCTGGTCTATTTCTGGCGTCGCCTGACCACCAAGGCAGTCGTGGTTCAGATGCTGCTTTCCATCGTGCTAACCGTTATTGTGCCAAATGTTGTGCCATCGATCAATAACAACCGCTATAATCCCAAATTGACGATCCAAACCGTTGGTCGTGAGGAGGTGGTTCAGACGCCCGCAGAGGCCGAGGATATTCGGGCTGGCAGGGCGAGCTATGAAGGTCAACTCATTCAAAAGCGCAAAGTCTATCCGCCCACTGGGATTTTCTTTGAAACCGTAGCTCGCAAAAATCCCGATGACCCAAATTCACCATTGGAAGGAAAGGGGATCTTTCGAGTGCAATTGTACCTGATCTCGTTGTTGGGGGTTGATCTGACGCATTTAACAAAGCCACAATTGGCTACGCTCTGCAATATTTTCGATATTATTTTTCCGTTTGTTATTTTAATTTTGGTAAGCCTTATCACTCGACCAAATTCCGAAAAGGTGCTTCGTGAATTTTATGCGTGCATCCACACGCCAGCGCATGCGGATCAGGCGGAGGATGCCCGACGAGTAAAGGAAGCGATCGATCATCCAGAGTTGGTTGAAAAAAATAAGCTGTTTCCCGGGACCAATTGGGAGTTCTGGAAGCCAACGAAACAGGACATCTGGGGATTTGTGATATGCTGGATGCTTGTAGGATTCATTATCTGGCTCTATACCGTAATCATGAAAATTGGGATTTGAGCATCCTTCTTTGAGAGCGACACGAGCAACCGGAATATCCTGCCCGGCCTTCTTGTTTGGGCTGCAGAGGAGGGATTTTTGGGACCAGGAAATAGGCTGAGTTTGCAGGCATCCTCCATAATCTTTTCTATTCAGAACGATTAGCCCTTATGGCCTTGCCGGCAGGGGGAAATGGAATGAATGGGCCAAGTTCAGGTTTGAACGTGATCCCGAGAAATCTGAGATGAGCCCCTGCGGCGAATTTGAGCTTTGCATCTTTAGGTAGCAAAGAATTTAATCGGCGTAACAAAGGGGGATGCCGAATCAATGAAAAAGCCAACTGCAGCAGGAGCAGTTGGCTTTGTTGTGCCGGGGGCGGGAATCGAACCCGCATGGACCGAAGCCCGCAGGATTTTGAGTCCTGTGCGTCTACCAATTTCACCACCCCGGCATTGCAGGTCATAATATAAAAATATTTCGGATAAAGTCAAGAAAAATTTCATGGTTTTCATAGGGATTCGTCGCAAACCCCATGGAAGGCGAAACAGCCAGAGTGCAGCCGATTTTTTCCTTGACATTTAGCAATTAATTTCTAAATTATTAAGGGCCATTTCATGAATGGGAAAACCCATCGAACCAAGGATGAAAAGCTAAAATTCATCGATCTATTTTAAAATGATCGTTTTGGCGGACGGGAAGAGCACAATGGTTCGTCCTTCGTCTGGCTTTTCTCGCAATTCTTGAAATCAAAATTTTTAATCCAACGGTAAGCAGCGGATAATCCACCATGGGGCAACCCAAAATTGCAGTTGATGTTAAGCTGTTTTGCGCCATCACTTTTGCCAACAAAGCGATATATGATGAGGTAAAAGCGATGCTCGAAGCTAAATTCGGTCCAGTGGATACCCTTTCTGCTGAATACGATTTCGTTTACACTCAGTATTATGCCCGAGAGATGGGCGCCGATCTGAAGAAGCGATTAATTGGGTTTGAGCAATTGATTCGGCCTGAGCGCTTGCCTGACATAAAATTGGAGACCAATGCTATCGAACGCCAATTTTCGATAGACAATAAGCGTCAGGTCAACATTGATCCCGGCTATTTGGCAGAGGCTAAGGTCGTACTCGCAACTACGAAGAATTTTGACCATCGTATTTATTTGGGAAAAGGCATTTACGGCGATGTGCATCTTCGGTACCGCAGGAATAAGTTTATCATCAACGAATGGACCTATCCAGACTATCGGGACATGCTCGTCATCGATTTTTTTGCGCGGTTAAGAAAAAAATATATGCCAAAGTATCACCAGCTACTGCAGCAGCGAAAACAAGGATCATTTTATGAACCAGGGATTGACCTATAAAGCAGCCGGGGTCGACATTGACGCTGGGGAAGAGAGTGTTAAGCGAATCAGAAAATTGGCGAAGACCACGTTCAATGATCGTGTGCTCCGGGACATCGGTTTATTTGGAGCGTTCTATCGTCTTCATTGCCAGCCCATGAAGCAGCCGGTGCTTGTTTCCAGCGTGGACGGTGTTGGAACGAAGCTGAAAATCGCCTGTATGGCTGGCATTCACGATACTGTGGGCGAAGATCTAGTCAATCATTGCGTCAATGACATCATGACCTCTGGTGCCGAACCGCTATTCTTTTTGGATTACCTGGCGCTGTCCCAGTTATCGATTGATGTAGTGGAGCAGATTGTGGCTGGAATGGTACGTGGGTGTCGTCAAGCTGGGTGTGCATTGATTGGTGGAGAGACCGCTGAGATGCCCGGGTTTTACCAACCCGGCGAGTACGATATATCTGGCACCATGGTCGGCATTGTGGAGGAGGAGCAAATCATCGACGGCTCCAAAATTCAGCGCGGCGATATTTTGATCGGACTGCCGTCCAATGGGCTGCATACCAACGGCTACTCGCTCGTGCGAAAGATATTTTTTGATCTGCATCAACTCAAAATTGACGATTATATCGAAGAGTTGGCTACCACGCTAGGAGAAGAATTGCTCCGGGTTCATCGAAGCTATCGCCATCAAATTTCAGCCCTAAAAGATCAGCCATTTTTGCACGGCATGTCCCACATCACCGGGGGCGGCATAGAGGGGAACACGAACCGGATTTTGGCTCACGACATGAAGTTGAAAATCGATTGGGAGAGCTGGCCGCGCCTGGAGATCTTTCATTTGATTCAACAAATGGGCCAGTTGGCTGAAGCAGAAATGCGCCGGGTTTTCAATCTGGGGATCGGCTTTATTTTTATCGTTGACAAACATGCTGTCGAGCAAGCGATGGCGCTTTTAGATGGGCTCCATGAACGTTATTATGTGATTGGAGAGGTGAGTTGAATCAAAAGTTAAAAACGACCGTTCTTGGCGCTGGCAGTTGGGGGATCGCCCTTTCGCTGGTGCTGGATTATAACGGTCATCAGGTAAAGCTCTGGGAATTTCGACCCGATGCCGCCGAACGATTGCAGAAAACTCGGGATGCGAAAGAATTTTTGCCAGGAATCATGTTGCCACCCTCCATTCAAGTGATCAATGATTTTCAGGTGGCATGCGCTGATGCGGACATTCTTGTCATCGCTGTTCCGTCCCATGTCGTTCGCTCAGTCGGAGAAAGGCTAAACCAAATTCATTTCAACAACCCGCCGGTGCTGATCAATGTTGCCAAAGGGATCGAGAATGAAACGCTGATGCGAATGTCCGAGGTTCTGCAACAGACCATTACCTGGGCGAACCCGACCAACATCGTGACGCTTTCTGGCCCAAGCCATGCCGAGGAGGTGAGCCGGAAAATTCCAACGGCTATTGTGTCGGCAAGCAAGAATATGGCGGCTGCAGAGCTGGTTCAGCAGACCTTTATGAATGAATTTTTTCGAGTTTATACCAATTCAGATATTGTGGGTGTCGAACTGGGTGGTGCATTGAAGAACATCATTGCGATTGCGGCTGGGATCTGCGATGGCGCTGGATTTGGAGATAACACAAAAGCCGCATTACAGCCCCGGGGGTTGGTGGAAATCGTCCGATTGGGTATGGCGATGGGGGCAGATCCGATTACTTTTGCCGGGCTTTCTGGCATGGGCGATCTGATCGTGACCTGCATGAGCCGACACAGCCGAAATCGGTATGTCGGTGAACAAATTGGCAAGGGCCGCAAATTGGATGATATTTTAAAAGAAATGGTCATGGTCGCTGAGGGAGTGAAAACGACCAAATCGGCCTATGCATTGAGCAAAAAATATCAAGTGGAAATGCCGATCACCGAGCAGGTCTATCAGATCTTGTTCGAGGGCAAAGATGCCAAAGTCGCACTAAAAGAATTGATGCTTCGAGGTCCAAAAGAGGAGCGCTGGGGATAAGAAAATCAAGAGGTAGCGGCTATTCATGTCGATGCTCATGTCAATGAGCCATTTTTATCGCACCATGGGGATTTGAATGAACCCATATCATGTGATTTACGAATGGCTCGGCATATTGAAGTGCTTTTGGAATTTTGCACCAAAAAGGATTCTCTTTCGATCCATTCAAGTGCCCGATTGACCTGCGTTCGATCCTCCAACCAATGGTTGATCATCAAGCTTAATATTGACTGAATTTAAATTTTCACAAAAATGACTCTGTTGATCTCGAGTAATTGCTGAAGAAGAAAACGCCGAAGGAGCTGCACGGATGAAAAATGAAACTTATGTTCAGGATATTGCCAAATTTGAAGGACAGGAAGTCACAATTCGTGGCTGGTTATATAATCGAAGATCGAGCGGGAAACTGCACTTTCTCCTGGTTCGCGATGGAACTGCTATCATTCAAGCGGTAGTATCAAAAGCCGATGTTCAGGACTCGGTATTCGAGCTCTGTGATAGCCTGCCTCAAGAATCGTCGATTATGGTGACTGGTAGAGTGGTGAAAGATAAGCGGGCACCAATTGGCTATGAGATACAGGTCAAGGACGTTCAATTGGTGCAAGCGGCCGAGGAATATCCGATTACGCCCAAAGAGCATGGCATAGAATTCTTGATGGATTTGCGGCATTTATGGCTGCGATCCTCCAAGCAGCATGCGATTCTGCGGGTACGCCATGCGGTGATTCGTGCCTGTCGCAATTTTTTTGATGATAGAGGATTCACGCTCATTGATGCCCCAATTTTTACCCCAGCCGCCTGTGAAGGCACGACCACGTTGTTTGAGACAGATTATTTTGGTTCCAAAGCGTATCTTACTCAGAGTGGCCAATTATACATGGAAGCGGCCGCCATGGCGTTCGGCAAGGTCTATTGTTTCGGTCCGACGTTCCGCGCTGAGAAATCGAAAACACGACGCCATTTAACTGAATTCTGGATGATTGAACCAGAGATGGCTTATTGCGATCTGGATGGCGATATGGAAATCGCTGAGGAATTCGTTGAATACGTCGTGCAAACAGTGATCCAAGCGTGTGGCCAGGAGCTGAAGGTGCTGGAGCGTGATGTATCCAAACTGGAGATGGTTAAACGTCCGTTCCCTCGGATCAGCTATGATGAGGCAGTGCAAATTCTGAAACGTGCTGGGGTGGAATTTCAGGATGGCAATGATTTCGGTGGGACGGATGAGACTGTGATCTCAGAGCAATTCGATCGGCCAGTAATGGTGCATCGATATCCAGCGGCAGTAAAAGCGTTTTATATGAAAAATGATCCCAACGATCCGTCGAAGGCGCTGTGTGTCGATGTCCTGGCTCCGGAAGGATATGGTGAGATCATTGGTGGCGGCCAGCGCGAGGACGATCTCCATATTTTAACCCAGAAGATTCAGCAGCATAACTTGCCCATGGACGCATTCGATTGGTACCTGGATATCCGAAAATACGGATCGGTCCCGCATGCCGGGTTTGGCATGGGCATCGAACGAACCGTCGCCTGGATCTGTGGCCTCAAACATATTCGCGAGGCGATCCCATTTCCACGTACCATCTATCGCTTAAAACCGTGATCGTATCGTGGATAAAGCGGCCGATCCGAGGCAACGACATTATATTGCAATGTTTCAGAATCGTGCTCAGGTTCTTATTACATCCCTTACGATGAGCAAGGCGCTGATGGACGTTCGTTGAAAATTCCAACGACCCGTTCAAATATTATGGTATCTGCCGAATGGTAATCAGCCTGAAATTCAACCAAGAGTTAGGAAGATGCAAATTTCTTCCGTCAGGTTAACAATTAAGGCAGACTGATAGATAGGCATTTCTATTGGCGACTGGTTTCATCAACGGTTCAGAGCGGGATTCTATCCGTCAATTAGCAGATGCATTACGCGGATCAATTGGATTCTGAATTTTGCCAATTGGCCGGATGAAAATGATCGCGTGAACCAGGCTGATGATGCTTATAAGAATTTCAATGCTAAAAATTTTAATTGACATCAGTTTTGTTCATCAAATTGCTTGAAGAGATTCTTTGGCATGGTTACCAAAACCACGAAGATTATTGGAGTCATTGGTCAAGGCAAAGACTGTCCCCCAGAGCTATTGCAAGCCGCAGAGGAAGTGGGCTACCACATTGGCCAGCGGCAGGGGATTTTGATCTGCGGCGGTCTTGGCGGCGTTATGGAGGCGGCCTGCTATGGCTGCAAATCTGGAGGGGGTGTGACGATTGGGGTGCTGCCGGGCGCTCAAAAAGCCGATGCCAACCAATACGTGGATATCCCCATTATCACCGGCATGGGGGAAGCCAGAAATCTCATTATCGTTCGATCTGCGGACGTGCTGATTGCCATTGGAGGAAAATACGGGACACTGTCGGAAATCGCCTTTGCGCTTAGCTTCGGCAAGCCAATTGTGGGGCTGCATACCTGGCAGCATTTTCAACAAATCATTCATGTGGACACCGCTGAGCAGGCGGTGAACACCGCATTCAAATTAATCGAGTGATGCAATCGTTCTGCTATGGTGCTAATGGAGGCATTTCTTGCCGATAGAGAGAATGGCCATTTCTTTTCGTTCGATCACCCGCGGACACATCGAAGCCATGAGTTATTTATTAGCTGTTGTGTAGATGGCCAATTTCTTGTTCGGCAATTATGGACATCTTGACATGCCAATTCAGAAAGGAGCCTTATGGACATTGGTGCACATATTCTTGTGTATGGGTTGGTGCAAGGCGTGGGATTCCGCTGGTTTGTTGAACGCGAAGCGAAGAAATTGGGTCTGAAAGGTTATGTGAAGAATCTCTTCACTGGCGAGGTCGAGGTTGTGGTAGAGGGCGATCGCGGCATGATCGAGGAATTAATAGAGGTATTGCGGGTAGGGAACCGCGCTTCCCGAGTTAAGGATGTGAGAGTTACGTGGCGACCCTTTGAGAATAAATACACAGATTTTCGGATTACTTTTTAATGAACTCTAGTTTCAAAAATCGCAGGCCGACATGTCATGTCCGCGCGGGAGGCATCTCCACTCTAAATTCGCTGAAAAATTGGCTATTAAAGAGATTTCCGCATTCGCCGCAATGACATGGCCTTTTTAAATTCCGCATGTTGCAACAAAAACCAGACAACTATTTTCTGCAAACCTAAAAGTGCGAGCCTATATTTGTATCGTCACTCATGATCGGTGATGCTTAACTTGATCTGAATAATAGGGCAAAACGAGGTTTTGTCGCCATGCTTGCTGCGCGCGGATTGAGGGATAGGGAGATAGCTTTTTTCACGATGATTGTTATTGCAGGCACTGGTTGCTGAACAATAAAAAATGCCAAAGGTGTAGACGAATAGAGGAGATTTGGATATGGAAGAGTTAAAAGCGAAGATCCGGAACGTGCCTGATTTTCCGCGGCCGGGGATTGGATTCAAGGATATTACAACGCTTATTAAAGATGGGGCTGCATTTCACCAGGCGATTGAGGCGATGGCCCAATGGTATAATCCAAACGAGATCGACCTGGTTTTGGGAATTGAATCGAGGGGATTTATTTTTGCGGCTGCACTTGCATATAAATGGGGCAAAGGCATGGTGATCGTCCGCAAGCCCGGCAAATTGCCAGCAGAAAAAGTTCGCGAAGAGTACTCCCTGGAATATGGGACGGATGCCATCGAAATTCATAAAGATGCCATCGCCAGAGGGCAACGGGTTTTGGTGGTCGATGATCTTTTAGCGACAGGGGGCACCGTCGCAGCTGCTTGCCGATTGGTTGAAAAGCTTGGTGGGAAAGTCGCCGGCATCGCATTTTTAATTGAGCTCAGCTTTCTAAAGGGAATTGAACGATTAAAAAATTATCGCGTCAATTCGTTAATAACATTTGACAGTGAATAATGTTATAGCAAGCGAAATTGTGCTTGACTTTTTTTAATTTTGTTAATATCTTTGGTCAATTGAAAACTCGTTTGGGTTCCAAAATGTAGAAATCAGTTTAGCGCTGTCATGCCCGAATACGCCGGCATGGCATGTCAAATCAAAATTGGAGTTTTGCAGTCGAAAAAAATTCTGGTTGCAAAATAGTCATAGAGTTAACTATGGGACATTAGCCATGAAACAACGACTAGTCTGGCCGTTGGTGGTGTTGCTTATCCTGCAATCGGCGCTGTTCGCTGGGGGAAAATGGTACAACTATTATGAAGATGGTCTCAAACAGATGGCGTTGGGAAATTGGGCTCAAGCCATCGAAAATTTTCGCGAAGCTTTGAAAACTCAAGATCGAGATGTCAAAACGATCAAAACTTACGGAATGCACTACATCGAGTATTTTCCCCACCGTGAAATCGGCATTTGTTATTATCATTTGGGCCAATATGACCTCGCCAAGGCGGAACTGACGTTGTCCCTCCAGCAAGAATATTCAGCACGTGCGCAAGAATACCTGATAAAACTCGGCGGCTCTGCTCCAATCCAAATCGAAACTCCAGTAACAATTCATCCGACCAAAAGCGACCAAAAAATTGTTCCGCCGCCTCCGAAAGTTGTAACAGCTCCCGAGCCTGAAAAATTGGTTGGGGAACGAATGGGAATTGCGGTTTTGCCATTTCAAACCAAAGGATTGGGGGGTGAAATCGGTGAGATCAACGTTGTGGAGCAGATGATGACCACCTTTTACAACCTCAACCGATTCAAACTATTTGAGCGAACCCAGTTGGAAAAGATACTGGAGGAGCAAAAGCTGGGGATCGCTGGCATTGTCGACGCGGCCACTGCTGCTGAGATCGGCAAGGGGATTGGGGTGGATGCCATTGTGCTGGGAAGCATTACTCGGGCGGGGTCGAGCATTGCCATTGATGCCCGGCTGATCGATACGGAAACTGCCCAGATCATTACGGCGCAGGATGAGATGAGCCATCGGACTTCGATTCAGGACCTCAAGGAAATGATTAATCGGCTGGCGCAAAAGATCTCTCAGGACTTGCCTTTGGTAGAAGGGTCTGTCATTCATGTGAGTGGCGACAAATTGACGTTGGATGCTGGTTCCAATAAAGGTCTGAAAAAAGGGATGAAATGCATCGTCTATCGCGAGGGCAAGGAGATCGTTCATCCCATAACAAAAAAGGTTTTGGGCAAAGAAACAGAAGAATTAGGCCAGCTAAAATTGATTCAAGTGATGCCAGAGTATTCTGTTGGGCAGGTGATCCCAAGCAAGGCTGGCTTTTTCGAAGTGGGCCATAAGTTTGTGACCAAATAAGACATCCCTGAAAAGACATTGACCATCTGGATCGTGAGAAACAGCTTGGTCGGCAGGATGTGGCTGATCCAGAATCAAAATGACTGTTGTCACTTTTCAGTTTGATGCGCGTTGTTCAATTAAATTGTGGGAAGGAGGTAGTATGAAAAAATTTCATATTGTCATCGTGCTGATTATTGTCATTGCCGCGATCAGTCAGGGACTATCGTTTGCTCAAGGAAACATCGATTTTAATTTTATCGGCGCTGGTGCACGAGCTCGCGCTATGGGAGGGGCTTTTATCGGTGGTGCGGATGATGCTACGGCTGCCTCATGGAATCCTGCGGGTCTGACCTTCCTGGAGAAGCCAGAAGTTTCCGCAACCTATGTCTATTCTTCCGTGTATCAAAGCATTGACGATGAATCAGTGGAAGACCTCGGTTTGAGCCACGGCTATGTCAATTTCATCAGTGCTGCGTTTCCCATTTCAATCGGAACCAATAATATTGTTGGGTGTATTGCGTATCAACGAATGATCGATTTGTTCGATAAGCAAGAAGCCTATCTGCAAGACATTTATAACAACCAATATTGGTACGACACGAAGCAGAAGGGCGGGGTAGATGCTGTGTCACCTTCTGTTGGGGTACAGCTTTCTCCGCAGTTCTCATTGGGCCTGTCCTACAATATTTATCTAGGCAATTCAATCACCAAATGGGTCTCCTGGGATACCAATCAGGAGGTCGAAGCCCCCAAGGAACACTATAGCGGCGGCAATGTATCCTTAGGTGCGTTGTTCGATCTGGGCAAATTCCGGATCGGTGGCGTTTTTAAGACGCCTTACACATTGAAAGCAAAACGGGATGAAGCGATGAATGTCAGTGGACTGATTAATTTCTTCGGCTATGAACTAGAGATGAAAATGCCTGGCATGTTCGGCGTGGGTGTCATGTACGAACCAACGCCGAAGCTGCGACTTGCCGCTGACTATGAAATGCGCGGTTTTTCCAATTTTGAGACGCGGCTAAAATGGACTTCGCCAGACCTGTCCGATCTCAATACCGGCCAATTTGAAAAAGCCGAATGGGAGAATGTCAATCAATTTCGGCTTGGCGCAGAGTATTTGGTGTCCGTCGGCAATAGTTTTGTTCCTTTGCGGATTGGGCTAAAAACCGAACCAAAGCCTTACAAAGACATCAATGATGATCAGGTGATGGGCGCTGCGCTCACCATGGGCGTTGGGCTTGTTGCGAAAAGCTTCACATTAGCCGCTGCGCTCGAATATAGCGCCCTGAGCTTGAGGTACCAATATTTCGACGGCTTCAGTTATACGGAATCAGAACTCACCAACAGCCAAGTAAACTTCCTGCTTTCTGGAATTTTTTACTTCGGCAAGTGATATTGACAACTCGTTTTCATTCGATCTCATGAAAAGCGGAACATGTAGTTCGGTTGTTCCGCTTTTTTATTATGTTGACATTCAGCAAAATTTTTTGTATGTTAATTTTCCGATCAAAATCAAATAGGGAGCAATTTTTTTGAGAGGAATGAAGCAAAAAATCTTAGTCATTGTTGGGCTGATTTGGCTCTTTGGTTGTGCGGAGCGAGATCGGTTAAATCCTATCGATCCGAAGAACCGGATCACTGGTGGTCGACCGCAGCGCTTGCAGATCTATTCAGATCTTAATACGATCGTTTTGCTATGGGATCGTTTGGAGCTACAGGGTATTCAAGGCTATCAAATTTATCGAAGCAGTGCCATTGATTCGAATTTTAGACCGATAGCGTTGGTGTCAGCGGACTCCAGTCGGTTTATCGATCGAGGTGTCGTATATGGGCAGCATTATCGCTATTTTCTTACGGTGATGGCCGATGATTTTGAGACGCCAAGCAGCGATACCGTTGGGATTGTGCCGGGACCGACCAATCTTTGGGCAACAGATGTGTATAATCGCCGGCTGATCAAGATTTCACATGATGGTAGCCACGAGATCCAACAAATTGGCGTCGACGGTCACCCATGGACCATCGCCTACGATGCCGAACAACGCATGATCTGGTACAGCGATGTGCTTCAAAATCGCATCTATCGCATCCATCAAGAGGTGATAGAGATCGTTCTCGACCTTGCCTACGGCGATCCCATTGATTTGGCGATGGATCTTCAAAACAACCGCATCTGGATTGCCGATCAGAATCAGGGACGGGTGTATTTGCTCAATCGCCAGGGCCAAAAGATCGGGGAGAAAAGCGATTTCAAAAAGCCAGTGAGCTTAGATTTCGTCAGTAACGAGGGTTCTTGCTGGGTAGTCGATGCAAAGGCGAAAACTCTGAACAAACTCTCGGCAAATCTCACTTCCGTGGGCCAAATTTCAAATTTTATCAGCCCATCTAGCGTGGCAGTAAATCAAGTATCTGGTGAATGCTGGGTTGCCGATAGCAGTCGCGTCGTCCGAATTGATCTCAAAGGCAGGATTCGATTATCCATTGAGCGACCGGGGAGTTATCTGCGCTATCTATCCGTGGATTCCGAACTGGATCTCTGCTGGGTGATTGATTTTCATTTCTCTGCCGATCATTCGCGGTTGCTTTGTTTCAATAATAAAGGCGACCAACTGGTCGAGTTCGGTGGGCTGAGCTGGCCAACCAATCTCAAAGTGAATCCTTATGATCACTGCTGCGTAATAGCGGATGCTGGCAGTGGGCGATTGATAAAGGTATCGCCGCAAGGCGTGGCCATTGGCGAGGTGAATGGCTATTATTATCCCAGAGGATTATTCATCGAATTTTAGGGCAAGCTCTATGGATCAGGCAAAATTGAGAAGCAATGATGTGTGGCTGTTTGTCATTGCGATCATTCTGCTTTTCGCGTACGTTTCTTTTTACCCACAGATTTTTCCAGATGCCTCGTTGAACCTCGAGATGACCGAGGCACAGATCTCCCAGCGAGTCAATCAGATTCTCGATGAGTTAGGCTATGATACGGACCGATTTGTTCATCGGTTGACGTTGCGCCAAAATGTCGAGCAGCTTCGATATCTGCAAAAACAATTTGGCTTTCGAAAGGCCAATGAAATTATTAAAGAGAATGCAATCCCTGTTTATTATTGGAAGGTCGATCTATCTGATCGATTTGCGAAAAAAAATGTGTTTCGCTTTTCGTATAATAGCGATCAAGAAGGGTATGAAGCGGTAAAAAACGCAATAACCGACACCATTTCCCTTCAACTAAATCTTGATGGTAGATTGCTTCAACTGCTGGTCCAGTTAGGAGACAAAGCTTTGCTTGATACATCGACTTATGAGCAAGCGTTCCGGCTGGCAACCAACTTCATGAAAACGATTTATGGCGATCAATGCTCAGAGTATCATCTTGCCTCTTCCAGAGCGGAAAGCCAAGTGTCGCGGTCCGAGTATCAATTTGCTTGGGAAAAGCCACAGCCAATATATGGTGAAACCGAAATTATCAAAATCTCGATTCGGGGCAATCGGATTAATCAATATCGAACCACCTACAGCCCGCCTAAAGATGCCGCGGTGGCATCCATTCAATCAGATCTTCGAAATATTTCTGAGGGAATTTTCGCTATTGGTTTGGTAATTTTATTCATCGTGTTGCTCCTCAAAAAATTGCGCCGCGATGAAATCGAGCTGAAAAGCAACCTGGTGCTAAGCATCTTCATCGCCATCGCATGGATCTTCCAATTGGTCGTTGAATTGCAATTCGACCAGAGCAGGATTCTTGTTGCGATGTTGCTTTCCATGTTGTTCAGCACTCCATTTATTTTTATTGGCTTCTTGCTGGTCAGCAGCATCAGTGAATCAAGCGCTCGCGATGTCTGGGATGAAAAATTATTGACTTTCGATGCGCTGCGGAAACGAACAATTCTATTCCCCCAATTTTCGCTCTCAATTTTGAGAGGCCTGGCGCTGGCTTTTATCCTGGCCGGAGCTTTAGCCCTGCTGCTGAAAACGGTGGATCTGTTCCGATTGGGATATATGGATTTTGCCAAGAATCAAATGACCACAAAGTTCCTCTGGCTACCTCTGATTTATGTAGTTGCAGAGGGCCTGCGACTCAGTGGATTCTATGAGATGATTTTTCGATTGTTTTTCATTTCGATTTTGCGGCAAAAATTTAACCGCTATGGTACCATCATTCTTCTCTCCGCGGCTATCGCGGTGTTTACTTATGGTGGCTATTCAGACCTAAAACTCTCGCCTTACGCAATCAATTTGGTGATCAATTTTATCCTTGCCGCGATATTGGCGATCGCTTTCATTCGATGGGATTTCATGGCGGTTTGGATCGGTGCATTTTGTTATTATTTGCTTCGAGAGCTATTTCCATTCGTCTATCAGACCAATCTCTATTATCTTGGGAGCGGCATTGCTCTCTGGTTCATTTTTGGTGCGATGGTGGTCGTCAGCCTGATCGGCTATCGTCGTCAGGTTTCGTACGATGCGATCCAAAAATATATCCCCTCGTACGTCATTCGACGAGAGGAGCGAGAACGACTGCAGCGGGAATTTGAGATCGCCCGGCGCGTGCAGTTCAGTTTTTTGCCCCGAGCGAAGCCGAGACTTGCTGGCATCGATCTGGCAAGCATTTGCATCCCAGCGATGGAAGTGGGAGGCGATTATTATGATTTCATTGAGGTCGATGATCGGCGCCTGGGCGTGGTCATCGGCGATGTCTCTGGGAAGGGGATCTCTGCCGCCTTTCACATGACTTTAACAAAAGGATTTTTAAAATCCCAGGCGCGTGCTGGGCTTTCCCCTCGCCAGGTGATGATACACTTGAACGAGCTGTTTTATGAAAACGTGGAACGAGGCACGTTCATCAGTATGATCTATGGTATTTTCGATATGGACGCAAAAACATTCACGTTCGCTCGAGCCGGGCATAACCCATTAATCCTTCAAAAAGGTTCGAATGACAGAGTAGAACTGCTTTGTCCCAAAGGCTTGGCCCTGGGGTTAACCAAAGGCCGCTTATTCGAAAACGCTATTGAGGAGTACCATGTCCAAATTCAAAGCCAGGATATGTTCGTCTTTTACACCGATGGCTTTTCGGAGGCAATGAACGATAAAAAGGAGGAGTTTGGTGAGGAGCGGCTTCTGCACCTCATCGAGCAAAACTCTTTTTCGAGCGCTGAGCAGGTGATTGGTTTCGTGAAAGACCACGTGATGCAATTTGTTGGAGATGCCCCACAGCACGACGATATGACGATGTTGGTGGTCAGAATTTTATGAGGACGGCACTGCTATTGAGTGCCATTATGATTGGCAAAACTGGCTTTCATCTTTTGGATTTGATCAAAATTATCGTAAAGCGATTCGTATATGATAAATTCTCTCAGAAAAATCATTTTCTACCAACCGCTACCAGCCGTTCTCATTACTATAGTTCTGATCCTTGATTTGGCCTCGGAGGTGAAACTTGTCCGAATCGATCTCGCACGAAATATGGTTGCACTATTGGCAATTTTCACACTGATGCCGTGGCTGAAACGCTTCCACCAAAATTTCTCCGTTCATGAGAAGGATAAATTATTTTTGGGTGCAGTCGCATCAGGTGCAATACTCAATCTCATTTATCATGGGAATGGCCTCTCCAACAATTTGCTGGTCATATTCGGGATGAGATTTTTGGTCTCGTGGCTGACAGCCATCGCTTTTGCGTTAGCGCTTTGCACCCTTCGCGACTTGATTTTTGTTCATCGCAAAAACAGCACCAGCAGAAATTTCTTTCTGCTCCTTGTTGCCATTGCCATTTACAGCCTCATCGCTCCGGCCATGCCGCTCGATAATCATCTGCGCGATGCCACCACTCCCATCACATCCACATCCGGGCACTCGTCGCTCCTCTCCAGGTTGATTTCCGGCGCAATGATCTATTTGATGGTCATAAATTCGTTTCGGCTGCAATGGATCAAGGTACTTAATAAGCGACAAAAGATCATTTCCCTCTCTCTAAGAGCGGTCGTCATGATACTGGTGATCTCGGTTTTGTTTGTGACCAAATCAGATTCGGGCCAAGCGCTCAATGCATTGTACAGTTACTCATCGGTCATCGGCAATTACGCCTGGGCTTGCCTGGTTTTCTTTTTCATCTATCTGCATTTTTCCAGCATCACCGTGCTGTTATATTTGCCAACGGCTAGCGTATACGATCGAAAAGTCAAAGAAATCTCCTCATTGCATCAATTATCTCGGATTATCTTGGGTGTTTTTGATATTGACCAACTGGCACAGATCATTTTGTCCCGAACCATTGAAGTGACCGGTGCGAATTACGGATGGCTGCTATTGCGACGAAAGGAATCGAGCGAATTTGAATTGATCGGACATCGGCATGTGCCAGAACGATTGCTTCGCTACTTATCCATGAGCAGCGAGAATGAGCTGATCCATTGGATGCTAAAGCACCGCGAGCCCCTGGCGATCGATCGCATCACCCAGCATCATCTCACCAGGGAATTGGATTATTGGAAGCAATTATCTGGCTCCCTTCTTGCTATCCCGATCATTGCGAGCGAGACTGTCATAGGCCTGTTGTTTGCGGTGAAGCAAGATGAATATGGATTTTTACCGGATGATAAAGTCATTTTGACAGCCTTTGCCAACAATGCATCAATTGCTATTGAGAATGCCCGATTGATTCAACAATCGCTTGAGCGAGAGAAATACGAGCAGGAGATAAAGATCGCCCATCAGGCGCAAATGAAATTGTTGCCCAGAACGATGCCTCGAGCGGACATGCTCGAAATTGATGCGATCTGTATCCCAGCCAACGAAGTTGGCGGGGATTATTATGATTTCTTTCAGATTGATGATCAGGACTTGGCTGTGGTTGTAGGGGATGTTTCCGGCAAAGGCGCTGAAGCAGCGTTTTATATGGCCGAAGCCAAAGGGGTCCTCGAGTCGCTTAGCAGCATTTATCCATCGCCGAAAGAATTGCTGGTGCATGCCAATAAGATTTTTTATCAAACGTTTGATCCGAAAACCTTTTTTAGTGCCATTTATTGCGTGTTCAATTTGAGTGACAAGAGATTAACCTTCTGTCGGGCAGGCCATTGCCCGCTCATTTACTGCGCCAAAAATAGCGCACGAGCTGTCCTGATAGAGCCAGATGGGCTGGGACTGGGGTTAGAGGCGGGCGAAAAATTTGCCCTTACGTTAACTGAGCAAGCGATTCAACTGGGCTCGGGGGATGTCTTGTTCCTTTATACGGACGGCCTGGTCGAGGCCAGGAACTCCCGACATGAGGAATTTGGGGAGCAAAAATTATGCGACATCGTTCTGCGCCACCGTGGCAAAGGCGTTGCCTCCATTAAAGCTGAGGTCCTGAACCAGATTCATTCTTTTGTCAGCGGTCATCCCCAGCATGACGATTTGACCATGGTGGTGATCAAGGTGCGATAAATTTTTGATTGCTTATTTCATGAAAAATCTGTATATTTTCCTTTAATTGATCGGATCCGCAGCGGAAGAGAATCCATTGCAAATTGCTTTCGATCAAGCTGATTCATCATCAATAGCCAATTTTAATTGCCAGGAGCGCTGTATGGAATCATTTGAGGTAACAAGACGGCAGGATGGGAATGTTGCAATTCTTGATATCAAAGGGTATTTGGATGCCCACACTGCGCCGCGCTTGGAAAAGGAAATCCAATCGCTGGTGGATGAAAATCGTTACAATATCGTAGTAAATTTTAAAGATCTCGTTTATATCAGCAGTGCTGGGTTGGGAGTTTTCATGGGATTTATTGAAAACATTCGCGCCAATCATGGCGACATCAAATTGACCAATATGTCGCCGAAAATCTATCGGGTGTTCGATCTGCTGGGGTTTCCAACCTTGTATGATATCTTCGATGACGAACAACAGGCGATTAAAAAATTCAAAGTCCGATGACTGCAATCTGGAGCCGATTGTGATTTCAAATAATATCCGCTATCAGCTCAAAATACCTGGCGAAACCGATAATCTTGAAATCATCCGCCAATTTGTTTCAAGTATCGCCGAGAAAGTCGGATTCACTGCCGATGATATCAATAAGATCGAACTGGCTGTTGATGAAGCATGCGCCAACGTTATTAAGCATGCGTATACCAAAGAGTCAAAAGGGTTAATCGATATAGCTATTGAGATTGATTACAAGAAACTCGTGATCTTCATCACTGACCATGGTAAGGGCTTTGACGTTCATCAGATTTTGCAAAAAGATGTGAAAGAATATCTTGCGGAATTGCGGGTGGGAGGCCTAGGCATCTATTTGATGAAGGCCTTAATGGATGAGGTGGAATTTGATTCTCAACCTGGGGTCAAAACCCAGGTGAAAATGGTAAAATATTTTTTGAAAAACGGCAAATTAAAAACGAATAGCGCCAATGAATCCTGATCGTCAGGAAATCCAATATGCCCCCCCACCATTCGAGGATGTCGCTGATGGTATTAGCCGTCTCTTAGATGAAAAATTGATGGAATTGGAGTCCCTGTTTGAAGTCAGTCAGACCTTAAATTCTTCGCTGAACCTCAAATCGATCCTCGATAACATGCTGCTCACTCCCATGGGCAAAATGATGATAACCCGCGGCATGGTATTGCTGTTTGGCGAGGATGATCAATTGCGAGTCGAGACGCTGAAGGGCTTGCCGAAGCAGCTCCTTGGTCAGACCGTGTCATTAACCCCTATGATATCCGAACCAAGTTTGGTGGATGACTTAGTTCATCGGTCTATCGCTGGCATCGATTTTTTTGTTCAGCATCAGTTGATCTTATTGTTGCCGATTCGCAGTAGCGATAAGACATTAGGGCTGATCGGTTTCGGCAAAAAGATTTCCGGAAAAAATTACGTCAAATCAGAGATCGAATATCTGAAATCGTTGGCCAATATCGCTGCCACTTCTATTGAAAATGGCTTGATGGTTCTCCGGCTCCAGGCAGTGAATCGGCAATTGGACAAAAAAATTCAAGAATTGAATACGCTGTTCGATATCGGCAAGGAACTGAATTCCACACTGGATCGAGACAAAATCATTAATCTGTTAAGCTACGCAGTGATGGGGGAGATGCTGGTCAATCGGTGCCTGGTCTTTGTGGAAGAAGAGAAGAAGATGAAATTGGCCATATCCAAAGGTCACAAAAATCAGGTTGAGCTGCGGCAATTTGAGGAACCGGCTTTATTAGAAACGCTCGGGGCGATTCATCAACCTATTCATTTGCAGCCAGAGGTGCCAATTTCACCTCCATACTCGATTTTTCAACAGGCTGGTTTTCGAGCGATCATCCCCATGAGGATCCAAAATCAAACCAAGGGGGTGTTGGCAATTGGTGAGCGAATTACCGGGCAGGAGTTTGAACAGCACGATTTGGAATTTTTGTTTACTTTAGGCAATGAGGCCATGATCTGCCTGGAAAACGCCCGATTATTTCAAGAAATGCTGGAAAAGCAGCGCCTGGAAGAAGAACTGGCCCTGGCGCGAGAAATTCAGCAAAATTTGCTGCCGCAACAATGCGTTAAATTGACAAATTATGATATTGATGCGATTAATGTCCCGAGCTTTCAGGTGAGCGGTGATTATTTCGATTGTATTCGACTTAGCGATGATAAAATATGTCTTGCGATCGCTGACGTATCCGGGAAGGGGATCGGCGCTGCATTGTTAATGGCGAATCTCCAAGCCGTATTGCACGCCTTGATCGACGCCAATGCATCGTTAACCGAGGTCGCTTTTAAAATCAACAATCTTATTTTTAAGAATACCCATTACGACAAATTTATCACTTTCTTTTTTGGCGTATTGGACATCCAACACAACCGCTTTACTTATGTAAATGCGGGTCACAATCCGCCTATCTGGATGCATAGCAATGGTAGCCTGAAGCGCTTGGACAAGGGCGGAGTCATTTTAGGGATGATGCCAAATCTTTCCTATCAACAAGAAACCATCCAACTGCAATATGGCGATTGGATTGTGATGTATACCGACGGTGTTTCTGAGGCGGTGAACGCAGCAGATGAGGAATATGAAGAACATCGGCTCATTGAAGTAATAAAATCAAACCGCAACCAGTCAGCCAGTTATATGAAAGATCAGATCTTAGCCAGCGTTCGAGAATTTGCTTTTGGTCAGCCGCAGCGGGATGATATCACCATTTTATGTGTGGTTCACCGCGGTGCGACAGAAACGATGGATTGCAGCAGTAAACAATGAAAATGAAAAAAAATTTGGAACGAGGAAGGCATATACATGTCATCGATTTTAATTGCAGATGATGATAATGCGATTTTACTCTTATTATCAAAGGTTCTGGGAGCCAACGATCACGAACTGACTTTGGCCAATAATGGCAAAGAGGCATTAGAACGAATTAAAGAAAAAACCTTTGATTTGATCATTTCCGATTTGCAAATGCCCGAGGTCAATGGAATTGAGGTGCTACAGGCAGGGAAGAAAAAGAGCGCCGAGACCGAGGTGCTTATTCTCACTGGGCACGCCAGCATAAAATCGGCCGTCAGCGCTATGAAATTGGGCGCCTTCGAGTATCTCACCAAGCCAGTAGACGTGGAAGAGCTGCGGCTCAAGGTGGCACAAGCGTTAAAACATCGACAATTGAAGATCGAGATCGAGCGCCAGCAGCGGAAAATCGACGAATATAATGAAATGATCCAGCACGATCTAAAATTGGCAGAACAAGTTCAGCAGAGCCTGGTTCCACTGCCGATTAGCAATAGCAAGATCGATATTGGGCTTAAGCATCTGCCAATGATCGGCGTCGGAGGCGATTTTGCGGACATCTATTATGACGGCGAGCAATACATTTACATCACGATGATCGACATCACTGGGCACGGCATCACTGCAGCGCTGTTGGTGAATCGAATTTGCAGCGAGATTCGAAGTCTGGTCCGCGATGAATTTGAGCCCAATGAGATTCTCTATAACCTGAATAATTTCGTGATCGATATTTTTCAGCGAACCGGCATGTTTTTGACCATGTTCACTTCAAAATTGGATCTTCATGCCAATAGCTTCACCTATGCCGGGAGCTCTCATCCGGCCATTGTTTTGTGGAAGCAAAACAGCGACAAGTTTCAAAAATTGTCCTCGCAGAACATGATCATCGGTTTTGAAAAGCAACCTGTGGAAAATTTCTTGCAGGATACGATTCAATTGGATAATGGAGATAAGCTGTTCTTCTATACTGATGGAATCATCGAGGCCGAGAACGACGAGCGAGAGCAATTTGGCATGAAAAGATTGCTCTTTATCATCGATCAAATGAAACATCACGCTTCTCAGGAGATTGCAGAGCGGGTGGTAAGTTATATGCAGGAACAACAGTTCACGCACATTCGAGATGACATCTTTATCATCGTCTCACACCTCCTTTAGAAGTGATTCGTTGTTTTTATCGCGGGGCTTCCCATTAAAAGTCCACGAGGCACCATTGTGGGAAGCTTAAGCGGGGGACAAAACGATTGATATACTCGTTATGGGATAATGCTCCATCGCTGCTATCATTTCTGCGAACAGGATATTCAACTTATTTCCAATTTGCAAGTAAGGGAAGGATCCCCCGAAATGACGCGATAAAATGACCCATAACGAGTCTATCCGGCTACTATTTTGGTCGAATTTGAGCTATTCAATGAATTCGATATCCATGCGGACGGTTCGCTGGAAAATTGAATAGAGGTCCTTCAAGAAATTCCCTTCGACATCCATCTTGACCGCCATGGTGAAAAATACATATTCCACAGGAATCCGTTCGACTTCACGTCCCTGACCAATCCGTTCCATTTTATTTTTTACGGTAAAATCTTCGATACTGACGTGGTCAAAAGCTACATCGTTATCGTAGGCATCATGCGGCGAAAATTTGACCCGAATGAGGCGCTTTCGAAAACCAGCGAAGAGATCGGAGATCTGCAGCGTATTGTTTAGTTTTGCTTCCCCTTTAAAAACCAGCTTATTCAGCACCTCTTTTGTCTCAGGGTCTTTTTCTTGTTTGGGTTGAAATGCAGTGATTCGAGTGTCATCAAATGTACTGTTCATCGCTCATCCTTAAATTTGGTTCATGAAAATTCGGGTTTGTGAGGCGCAAAATATAAGCAATAAAGGTGAATAAATCAAGCTCGATTTTTCATATTTTTGGATATTGAGAGTTGCAAGATGAACCAATTGGCTCATGTTGCAAAATACAGAAGGCTACTCAACGTTGTCATTCGTTTCCGGCAATTCGCATACGGCATGACATGTCAAGATGTCAGATGAGATCACGGTCAGCAAATTGGTTCGGATCGTCAGAAGAAATGATTGGGACCTTCTAAAATTTCGCTTGATATTTAAGAAAAATATCAATATCTTCCAGCGATTTTTATAAAAGGATTTAGGATAATTTGAAAAGGAAGGACGGATGATGGACTCAAACATTACGCGGAGGAGCTTTTTTAAAGGGATTTCTGGACTGGGGCTTTCGTTTTTGTCGTTTCCAGCTTGGTTGAATGTTCAATCTCAAAGATCTTCATCCCCAAAAATTCCTATCATCCTTTGCAGCAGAGGAGAGGACTGGGGAAAAAAAGTAAACGAACCAGGTTGGGAGATCCTTGTGCGAGGCGGCCACATTCTTGACGCGGTGGAAAAAAGCGCCAACGTGGTCGAGCTTGATCCTGAGGATACATCAGTCGGTTATGGCGGTTTCCCCAATGAGGAGGGGGAAGTGGAATTAGACGCATCGATCATGTATGGCCCAACGCATTCGTGCGGAGCTGTCGCCTCATTGCGCTATATCAAAACACCAAGCTCGGTGGCTCGATTGGTGATGGAACGGACCGACCATATTTTATTGACTGGCAAAGGTGCATTGCGATTTGCCTTAGCTCATGGTTTTAAAAAGGAAAACTTGCTCACGGAAAAAGCGCGCCTAGCCTGGTTGCGCTGGAAAGAGAACCTCAGCGATCAAGACGACTGGCTGCCTCCGAAAGATGGCAAGTATATTGAGCGCCCCAGTGGCACCATCAATGTCCTGGCCGTGGATCGCAACGGCGACATCGCCGGGATTACTACAACCAGTGGATTGGCATTTAAGATTCCTGGTCGCGTTGGCGATTCTCCAATTATTGGCGCTGGTTTGTACGTTGACAATCAGGTCGGCGCAGCTGGAGCCACCGGGCGTGGTGAAGAGGTGATTCGGACCTGCGGTAGCTTTTTGGTCGTCGAACTCATGCGCCAGGGGAAAACACCCCAACAAGCCTGCGAAGCCGCGTGTCAGCGCATCATCGATGTAAATGGCGGCATCGAGGAGATCAAAAAGAAAAGATTCAATGACAAATTTATCGCCGTTAACAAACAAGGTGAAGTTGGCTGTGCGGAAATTATTGGTTCGCCCAAGCATCCGCCACAAATTTCTTATATCAACAGCACTGGATTCCATGTTTACAGCGGTTCCATTTTGATTGAGATATGATGCCGAAATCAAGGTGGAACTGGTCGGCCGCACGATGGGCAGAAAAGCGGTCAGCGGCAATCCACCAGGCATTGAAAAATGTCTTGCATTATTGGAATTTTATTATTAAATTTGCCCCATGAATCAGTTCAGTGATGCCCGGCGAAGAATGGTGGAAGATCAACTGGTGAGGCGGGGGATCAGCCACCCAGCGGTTCTGAAAGCCATGCGCAAGATCAAGCGGCATCTATTTGTTGCGAAGAAAGATTGGGAGCGGGCCTATGATGATACCCCGCTATCCATTCCATGCTCGCAAACCATCTCACAACCCTATATGGTCGCGCTGATGACCGAATTGATTGAGCCGAACAAGAATAAAAAGGTGCTCGAAATTGGAACCGGCTCGGGTTATCAGACCGCCATATTAGCGGAGACGTGTGGGCAAGTGTATTCAATTGAACGGCATCAGGAACTGGTCGATCGCGCCAAGGAGGTCCTTGACGAGCTGGGATATGCCAATGTCGAAATCAAATGCGGTGACGGCACCATGGGATGGCCAGAGCAAGCCCCGTTTGATGCCATCATCGTGACCGCTGGTGCACCCGAAATTCCAGAATCGCTGGTGCAGCAGTTGGCTGATGGCGGGCTCATGGTGATCCCAGTTGGAACTCAATATCGACAAAACTTAGAGCTGATCAAAAAAAGGGGAGACTCTTACACCACAAAAACGGTGTGCGGTTGCATTTTCGTACCATTAATTGGCAAGGAGGGCTGGGAGGAGTGAGCACAAATTCATCGGAGATCGACATCGGGATGGCAACAACAGCGCAGCGAAGCAGTTTCATTCGAAGGTTGTATGATTGGGTACTACATTGGGCAGAGACTCCCTATGGTTCATTGGCACTTATTGTTTTAGCGTTCGCGGAATCGTCATTCTTCCCAGTTCCGCCAGATGTTTTATTGATCGCTTTGGCCATTGCGATGCCAAAACGATCGTTCTTTTATGCATTGGAAACCAGCATCGCATCGGTGTTAGGTGGCGTCCTCGGTTATTATATCGGCTTCGCTTTGATGGATGCGATCGGCTGGCGCATCATTGATTTTTATAACGCCCGTGATCTATTCACCGAGCTGTTTAAAACATTTAATGAATATAACTTTTGGGCGGTATTGATCGCTGGAATCACACCGATTCCCTATAAAGTGTTTACGATTTCCGCTGGAGCGGCTAATGCGAATTTCGCCGTTTTCCTAATGGCATCTATTCTTGGACGTTCGATTCGCTTTTTCGCGGTGGGTACTTTGATATTCCTCTTCGGCGAGCGAATCAGGAATTTTATCGACAAATATTTCAATTGGCTGTCCATTGTTTTCGTTGTGCTATTGATTGGCGGTTTCATTCTCATCAAATATGTTTTTCGTTGATTGTCCAATTGTCAATCGTCTTTGCCAGAGAATTATCGCGCAGAGGCATTTGGATTGAATATCGGGGCGTAGCGCAGCCCGGGTAGCGCGCTTGCTTCGGGAGCAAGAGGTCGGTGGTTCAAATCCACTCGCCCCGACTAAGATTGATAATGGGTCATTATGTTGACCCATTTTTCATTCATGCCCTGGTAGCATCCACGGAGCATCTGAAAATGGCAGCAATGATTGGGGGGATGCAAAAAACTATCTTTCCGATTCCCTGGACCATATTGATTGTTCGTTTATCATTCGTTTTGAATCATAAGCGATGGACCAACACAATATTCTTTTAATCAATCCATGGATTTTTGATTTTGCAGCTTATGATTTTTGGATCAAACCCATCGGCTTGCTCTCCATAGGGCATTATTTGGAGCAGCATGGCTATCGCACGCATTTGATCGACTGCCTGGATCGGTTTCATCCGCTGATACCCAAGGTAAAGCAGAAAAAATTTGGCACTGGCAAATTCATTCGGACCGAAGTGGAGAAGCCGGCAATTCTTAAGCACGTTCCTCGAAAATACTGCCGCTATGGGATGCCCGTACCGATATTCTCAGCCGCCCTCGACCAAGTCCCACGCCCTACAGCAATTTTAGTGACTTCAGGCATGACCTATTGGTATCAAGGTCCTCAATTTGCAATTCGATTGCTTCGGGAGAAATTTCCCAAAACGCCGATCGTCTTGGGTGGAATTTATGCAACATTATGCTATGAACACACGGTTCGGCATTCTGGGGCTGACATCGTCATTAAAGGACCCGGCGAAATCGCCGCTCTGAATTTGATCGATGATTTGACAGAAAATCATCGAACGATCAATGCACCATCAGTACCATTTCCAATACCCGCTTATCACTATTATCGAAAGCTTGTCTCCATTCCAGTGATCACGTCCATGGGATGTCCGTATCGATGCTCTTTCTGTGCGTCCCATCTGCTCAGTGGCACATTTCGCCAGCGCAATCCTCATGACGTGATCGAAGAGATCGAATTTTATTATCGGCGCCGCCACGTTCGCCATTTTGCGTTCTACGATGATGCCCTGCTAATGAACCACGAGCAGCATCTATCGGTGATTCTTGATGCAGTTATTGAAAAAAAACTCAAAGTCGATTTCCATACCCCTAACGGAATGCATGCGAAACAAATTACGCCAGATTTAGCCGAAAGGATATATCGGGCCAACTTCCGAACGATCCGGCTGAGTTATGAGACGGCAAATCCACTCAGGCGATCGGACATTGGCAATAAAGTTGATGACGAAGCGCTGGCCAATGCGCTCGATTATTTGGAGCACGCTGGTTTTCAACGCAAAGCTATCGAAACCTATGTGATCATGGGATTGCCAGGGCAGACCATCGACGAAGTGGTGGAAGGTCTTTTGTTCGTCGTTAGCTTGGGGGCAAAGGCCAAGCTAACCTCATTTTCGCCAATTCCTGGAACTATGGATTGGGATCGAGCGATCCGTTTGGGCAATATGGATCCAGAAATCGATCCATTGTTGACCAATAATTCAATTTTCCCGCTGCATCGGCCTGAGTTCCCTTATGAGATGTTCCAAAAGATAAGAAATCTTTCCAAGGTGTTGAATTATGGGCTGGACCATGGAATCAATCTATTCGATCGCTCGCGATTGGCTCAAATAGCTGCAAATTACATCCGAAAGGGGTAGCTAAATCCATCACCCAACGAATTAACACGGCATGATGCTATTTGATAGGAAGGATTGAAAGGATGCAGCGTGTTCTCTACTACGATGTTGGTTTTTGAATGGAGGTGTCCAATCTAAAAATAAATTTTGCGCCTTCTCATTACAAGCGCAATGAAACGGAGCGAGACCGAGGGTGCTGATCAAGGGATAGCCCATTCTACCAGTTCGTTTGCATTGCAAAATGGGGAATTCAATTCGAAATTATCACTTCTGCCAATGCAGGAATCTCATTCAAAGCCATCATGCCGATCATATTGAAATATATAGATGCCTTTCCACCAGCCGCTGGACGGCATGACATTTCAAACTGCTTGTGGGTTTTTGCGACAGAAAGGGGCTCAGTTTATGATGAAAGCTATCAATTCAAAATTTTAGGTGCAAAAATAGATTGCTGAAAGCTTGCATTCTGCTTTAGCATTGCATTATCGCAGGAGGATTTTTCATTGGGTTTAGATGCGCCTTTTACAGAGACAATCACGATTTACATTGGTATTGCCATTGTTTTAACCGGCATTACGATGCTTGTCATTTTATTTCTAAGATCTCATGCCAAATCCGAGGAACAAAAAAAGGCAAGCAGAGATAAGCCCTCAGCTTTTTCCAAAAGTGCTACCGATTTCATCGCTTTTTTGACAAAGCTATTGCTCGGAAAAGTGGTGGATAAAACCAAAAATCGGCCGCTTGGCTGCTTATTTAGCTCATTGAGAATCGGTTTGATCTTATTGATCATCACTATTGGACTTTTGGTAATGTTTATTGGGCTTTTTATTCAACCGTTTATCAGCTTTGAGGAGGAAGACCTTGCGGCGGAGGTTCGTTGTGTTGCTGTCAATCCATCCGATCATGTGATGGAATTGGATTTGACTCGGACCAAAGGTCGATTAGCGAACGTGCCTCAAAAATATTATGTGACCGGGGACCGATGGTTCATTCGTGGGGATGTGATCCAATGGAAGGAATGGCTGAAGATTTTCGGTTTGAAACGCATGTATCGCCTAACGCGATTAGGAGGATTTTTTGTCGATCAGGAGAGCAATAGAGAATTGTTGCCTAGCCAATATAGCCTGGTTTTTGAGGAGGAAAGTTCCAGTTTGAGCTGGATATTCAAAGCTGGATATGACCTGTTTCTCGTTCAGGGGGTACAAAGCAATACTGTGGCCCAGGTGCCAGAGCCAGGGAAAGTAACGCGAATATATGTGAGTGTGGCTGGCTTAATGCTTGGTTCCGAAGCAAAACAACCTGTTCCGTCGATATCCAAGTGACTGGAGTTTTTACCCAACCATTTCATCACGATTGACTTCCGGATCGCTCAGGCTTGAATATATCGGTTTATTTATGGCTACTCGAGTGGGAAAAAGTATAAACAAAATGGCATTTCAACTCAAAAATAATGATGAGGAGGGAACATGAATCGATTTTTGTTTTTCATTTGTGCTGTATTGCTGACTCTCGCGTGCCAGACCAAGTCAACCCAGCAGCTTGACCGGGTCGTTATTGCAAGCCCGGACGCCCCAGCCGCAATTGGCCCGTATAGCCAGGCCATCAAAGTGGGGAATACGCTCTATTGTTCTGGCCAAATTGCCATTGACCCGGCAACAAATCAACTGGTTACGGAGAGCATTGAGGCAGAGACCGAACAAGTATTAAAAAATCTTGGTGCAGTGTTAAAAGCTGCTGGGATGGATTACTCTGATGTGGTCTCAGCTACCGTTTTTATGTCCAATATAGAAAACTACAGTCGGATCAACAATGTGTATGCGAAATACTTCTCAGATCAACCGCCAGCTCGCGCTGCTGTTCAGGTGGCAAATTTGCCGCGAAATGTGAATGTCGAAATCGCCTGTATCGCCGTAAAAACCCGATAATGTTCTTGAGCACGCGATCATCTTAAACCAAAAGAACAATTGAAATGATCATTGCGGAGAAAGAGATATTAACAAAAATTGTTCTTGCGAAAATTGCCCGGCTGGAGGTATTTTTTAAGGCAAAAACTCTGGGGCAAATCACATCCTCAAGCTAGGTGAAATCCAGGAGGGCGGATTGCGGCAAATGATCATTGATTAAATTTGGTGAAACATCGTAAAAGACAATAGGGAGGAGAGCGCTTATGAAAGCAGATAACATTCATTGGTTGGGCCACGATTCGTTTCGAATTGAGGATCAGGGCAAGCAAATTTACATCGATCCGTGGAAATTGTCCCCAAAAGCCGTCAAAGCCGATTATATTTTTGTGACCCACAATCATTATGACCATTTTTCAAAAGAGGATATCCAGCAAATCAAAACCGAGCACACAAAGATAATTGGCCCGACGGATGTTGCCAAGCAGTTGGGGCCAAACGCCATTGCCATGCAACCCAATCAAGAGATCAAACTTGATCAACTGAAAATTTTGGCTGTGCCCGCATACAATATCGGGAAGAAATTTCATCCGCGCGAGAACAAATGGATTGGGTTTGTGATCACTCTTTCAGATGGAACGACGGTCTATCACGCGGGAGATACCGATTTTATCCCAGAAATGAAAACGCTAAAAGTCGATATTGCCTTGCTGCCGGTGAGCGGGACGTATGTAATGACGTCGGACGAAGCCATCCAGGCAGCCAATGCTTTTCGCCCCGCCATTGTCATTCCAATGCATTTCGGCGATATCGTTGGGAATCAGAATGACGCTGAAAAATTTAAGGCTGGTTTCGTTGGCCAAACAATTATCAAACCCATTGAGAAATAGAGCTCGGCAGAAATAGATGCCATGCACCACAAAATTCTAGTGCTGCTCACTCATTGGTTGCATCGACTTCGAATTTAAGGCTTGACATATTGGTGTTGTTTTGCTATATTCTTTTGAAACGAAAATGTAACAAAGGAAAATCGTCGACATGAAAAAGATCGGCAAGCTTTTTCTTCTTTTCCCGATGTTTTTTTTCGCTCTCTATGCCATTTGGCCTGTCAGTCAACCAAGCCGATGGCTTGTAGATCTGCCTGATATCTCCAACAATGCAATCCGCGCTGAGGCTCCGATCAGAATTTTTGACACCGTGAAAAGGGGCGAAACGCTATCGGCTCTGCTAATGAAAAACGGAATTGCCAGCGAATTGATCTATCCTATTGTTGAGGCATTTAAAGAGCGCTATTCCGTAAGCCGGCTACGCCCCGGAGATAATTATGAGATTGAAGTGGATCGCCAGGGAAAACTATTTTCGCTGATTTATAGCCCTTCGATTGAAAAAAAATATCATATTTTTTTGGATCGAAATAATGGCTATGCATCTCGCAAAATAGACATCGATTTGGTTCCCAAAATGAAGTACTTGAAGGCAACCATCCAATCGACGGTGTACGATGCGATTATTGGAGCCGGCGAGACTCCAGAGTTATTAATGTCTTTTACGGATATTTTTCAATGGGACATTGATTTCTTCGTGGATCCCCAAATCGGCGATCAAGTGAAGATTGTTTATGAGAAATATTATCTTCCATCATCGGACCAGTTTGTAAAATATGGGAAGATTTTAGCGGCCCAATATGTGTCGAGGTCAGACACATTTACTGCAATTTATTTCGAAAATTCTCCGGCGGAAGATGGGTATTACGATCTGTCTGGAAACTCATTTCAAAAGACATTTCTGAAATCCCCTCTCAACTATCGCCGCATCAGTTCTCAATTTTCCTATTCGCGCAAGCATCCGATTCTCAAGATATTCCGGCCGCACTTTGGTGTTGATTATGCCGCGCCAGAGGGAACTCCGGTTTCCGCGGCTGCAAACGGCACCGTGATAGATAAGGGATACGATCGCGGCATCGGCAACTTCGTCAAGATTCAGCATCGTAACGGTCATTTTGTCACCGTCTATGGTCATCTAAGCCGATTTGGCGAAGATATCTATAAAGGCGCAAGCGTAAAACAAAAGCAGGTCATTGGCTATGTGGGAAGCACCGGATTGGCGACCGGGCCTCATCTGCACTATGCCATGTATGAGAACGGTCGACCGATCAATCCATTGAAAATCAAAAATGCTTCGGGGGATCCAGTGCTTCCTGTCAATCGCCAACGATTTCGTGATCAAGCAAATTCGATGCTCGCTCATTTACAATCGATTGATCAATCCGTGGTGGCCGTGGTGCTAATACCTGCGCTTCAGGTGCACTACAATCGATATATTTTACCAGAACGATGAGTTTATCATTGATTTGAACCAGAAACGATGAGAGGAGAAACCTTATGACGAATGGTATTTTTAATGTCCCAGTTCCTACCAATGAACCAGTGTTATCCTATGGCCCCGGAAGTCCTGAAAAGAAGGCTTTGAAAGCAAAAATTGCAGAGTTGAAGGCAAAAGAGATCGAAATTCCGGTGATTGTTGGCGGTGAAGAGGTGAAAACTGGGCGATTGGCAGAGTGCCGTCCTCCCCATGAGACAAAGCATTTGTTAGGTGTTTATCACAAAGCTGGAGAAAAAGAAGTTGATCAAGCGATCGAAGCTGCATTGAAGGCGAGGCCGGCCTGGGCATCGATGAGCTGGGAAGCCCGCGCCGCCATTTTTTTGAAAGCTGCGGAGCTATTGGCAGGACCTTATCGGCCGGTGCTGAATGCAGCGACCATGCTGTGTCAATCGAAAACGGTTTTTCAGGCAGAAATTGATTCCGCTTGCGAGCTCATTGACTTCTATCGGTTTAATCCCTATTACATGCAGCAAATTTATCATCAGCAACCTCTATCGTCCAAAGCTTGTTGGAATTATGTCGAGCATCGCCCCCTGGAAGGGTTCATTTTTGCGGTAACCCCATTCAATTTCACCTCCATTGCCGGAAATTTGCCCACGGCCCCAGCAATGATGGGCAATGTCGTTTTGTGGAAGCCGGCATCTTCCACTGTCTATACCGCCTATTTCATCATGCAGTTGTTGAAGGAAGCGGGGTTGCCTGATGGAGTGATCAATATGATTCCTGGTCCTGGGGGATCCGTGGGAAATCCAGTGATGGCCAGTCCGCATTTGGCAGGCGTTCATTTTACTGGTTCGACGTCGGTTTTTCAAGATATGTGGCGGACGATCGGTAATAATATTGCCAAATACCGGACCTATCCCCGCATTGTTGGTGAAACGGGCGGCAAGGACTTCATCTTTGCCCATCGTTCGGCAGATCTGGATGCATTAACGACTGCCATGGTTCGCGGTGCATTCGAATATCAGGGACAGAAATGCTCAGCAGCCTCCCGAGCGTACATCCCATCCAGCATGTGGCCGGAATTGAAACAAAAGCTGATTGCGGCGGTGAAGAGAATTCGCATTGGATCGCCTGAGGATTTCACCAATTTCATGGGAGCAGTAATTGACCGAGCCGCCTATAGCAGCATCATTAGCTATATTGATTATGCGAAAAAATCTGCAGAAGCGGAATTCATTACCGGGGGCAATTATAGCGATGAAATTGGCTATTTTATCGAACCAACGATTATTGTCACAAGCAATCCGAGATTCAAATTAATGGAAGAGGAAATTTTTGGGCCGGTGCTCACGGTCTATGTTTATCCAGATGAGAAATTTGAGGAAACATTGCACCTGTGCGATGAGACTTCGCCGTATGGGTTAACTGGGTCCATCTTTGCGCGGGATCGTTTTGCGATTATTCTCGCCACTGAAATTTTGACACATGCGGCCGGGAATTTCTATATCAATGACAAACCCACTGGCGCCGTAGTCGGACAGCAGCCCTTTGGCGGCAGCCGGGCATCTGGAACCAATGATAAGGCTGGCAGCATCATTAATTTGCAGCGCTGGGTGACTCCACGAACCATCAAGGAAAACTTTCTTCCGCCGACCGATTTTCCGTATCCGCACATGATGGAGCCATAGGTTTCGCCGACGCATCTGCGCAGGACCTCGCGCTGTTGCGCAATGCACCATCAACCAAAGACTTGAAACCAATGACTGAAACAACAAACGGCCGTTTTGAGGCCGTTTGTCGTTTAGAGCAACAACCGAATGGTCATGTCCGGCTGATCAATCCGATCGAACCGGACGCCAGCCTGGTGAAAGAGCTCCATGACCAAATTAAAGTTATCTGGATAATCGCCACAAGATACCACACGTTTCAAGCCAGCATTGACGATCATTTTGGCGCAGATAATGCATGGGCTATGGGTGCAATAAAGAGTCCCTCCATCGATGGCCACGCCATGAACACCGGCCTGGATAATGGCGTTTTGTTCGGCATGAATGGCGCGACAGATTTCATGGCGCTCGCCAGAGCGGATATTCAATTGATTTCGCAAGCACCCCAACTTCGTACAATCATCGATATTTCTGGCTGCTCCATTATAGCCTGTGGTCAACACATGTCGGTCTTTCACAATAATTGCCCCAACATGATGGCGCAAACAAGTTGATCGCTCGGCTACCAGAAAGGCCATTTTGAGGAAATATTCATCCCAGGACGGCCGCACTCGCTGGCTGATCTGCTCCAATACATCATCGATCTGGCGATGCAATAGATCGAGATCCCCATCGTTCATTATGTGGAAATCCGCCATGGCCATGCAGGCGCTGATATTTTGTTGGCTCAATTTATCGGTTCTCTCTTGCTGTTCGATTGCCAAAAATTCCGCCAGACTCGATACGTTTTCCGGTCGGTTTCGAGCCATGGCCCGCTGAAACCGCAGCTCTGCTGGAGCATCCACAGCCACCAGGAAGAAATTGGGCAATTGTTGCAATGATCGAACTTCGAACACATTTCGGATGCTATCGATCACCGCATGTCGACCAGATAACTTTGGTTTTATCATTTCTGACAGCACCGCTGCCCCTTTATTCTGCCGAAGCTGATTTCCCATCCGAATCAGATTCTCGCGGCTTGGTGGCAGCCCCACCCGAGCGAGTTCATCACGAATGATATCGGAAAGCGAGTAATGCTCAAAGCCTTTAGAGATTAGATAATTAACAATCGTTGTCTTGCCCGATGCATTTGTTCCCGTTAAGCCTATTACCATGAAATGATCCTCTGTCTAAAACGCGTTCCTTGTTTTCTTGAAGCATGAATGCTTTTGCTCCGCTGGCAACCAGCCCATTGGATTTCAAGGCAATTCCCCAAATGACTAATGATTTAAAGTATCAAACGACCAAAAGTTCAAATTCTTTCAAAATGGACTAAACTGATTTTCGGGTGAAGTTTTAATTTTGCAATAAGCGGATATGGGGTATAATTGTTGCAGTACCCAGTTCTAATTTCAAATTTGTTGTTTCAATTTGATCGGATTGGTAATCCAAAGGTACCCGAAAAAACGACAAATATATAGCAATAGATAAGTCCTAACATGCTTCCTATTTTTGGGAGAGAGGAAGCGAATTGTTCGAAATTGAGACAGCAAAGCATAAGAATGCCTCTGAAATTCCTAATGAATATTTCTCACAGACAAAGAAATAGATGGAAAATCATCCAGCCAGAATTATTTTTTGAAAGGAGCGATCGTGAATAGTAAGACCCTGATCCTTTCGGCTTTGGTCATTTCGCTATTTGGCTGTGCGACCAGCCAATACATGACGGCCGACCGCTACCTTAAAGCCAATGAATATGAAAATGCTCTTCGCGAATACATTAGAATTGCTGAGAGCGGGGGCTCATTAGGACTTTCGAAGGATATCCGCGCCCTATCTGGTGCGATGATCGCCTATTTTAAGCTGGGAAAACATAAACAATCCTTCGCTCTTAGCAAGCAGATCCTGAGTCAGGATCGCCGCAATAGCTGCGCTATTTTTTACGCCGGCATGAACTTAGAAGCGCTGAACAAAAAGCCACTGGCCAAGAAAGTCTATCGATACTATACCACGATGTCCCGCTTTGATCCATTCTATAAGCTCTCCAAGGCCAGGTTCCAGCAACTGGTGAAAGATGAGATCGGCCAGCGAATTGCGATGGCTGTGAAAATGGAAAACCAGATCGGCGATCATCAGATCGAAGATAATGCAATTGGGGTTCTCTATTTTTTAAATGTCATGGATGATCCCAATTGGAATTCTCTGAGCAAAGGTTTGGCTGAGATGATGATTACCGATCTCTCTCAGGTAAACCAGTTGAAGGTGTTGGAGCGGGTTTATCTGGAGAAACTCATCGAGGAAATGCAATTGGGTTTGACGGGCCTGGCCGATGAAACCACCGTCCCGCGCCTTGGCCGACTCATGGGGGCGAAAAACCTAATTAATGGGGCTTATACCATAAAAGCCGATCGCTATATATCCATAACAACCAATCTCATTGACGCGAAAGCCAAAAGCGCAATCGAAAACAAGGAAATGAGCGGCAATTTGACCGAATTGTTCGATTTTGAAAAACAGATCGTGTTCAGCGTCATCGATCAGCTTGGCATTCAATTGACGGCTGAACAGCGCAAAAAAATTGGATTAAATCGTACCAAAAGCCTTGAGGCCTTTAAGGCGTTCTGTCACGGTTTGGACCAATATGATCTTGGCAATTACTCATCGGCGGTGGCCAGTTTTCAAGAAGCAAAACGATTAGATCCAAATTTTATGCTGGCATCGAATTATCTGGATTTAGCCACAGCATTGGAAAGCATAGACCGAGGGAATTTTATTGCAGCATTTTTCGAAAGCGGTGGTACCAGAATTGGTACGGGAGAGGAGATGGTCGGTTCGATATCGACCCAAAACCGATTGTACCAACTGTCGCAGAATCTTGATCTCGGCTATTTACCTGGCAATGATTCGCGCAATGGTGCCTCCGAAATTCTCTCTGACTCGCGTTTTTGGGAGGAGGATTGGCGCAACCAGGAAATCCTCCCAACGCCGCCATTGCCGCCAACCGTGCCGCCTAAATAAGAAGTAGGGATTTATTCACATCGGTTTAACGGTATTCGCATAACACCCTTAAAACCGATTGGAATAGCAACTTTTGTTTTTCACTATTGATGGATCTCAGCAAATTTAACACACTTTATGATTTTTGATCGGAGTTCATTCCATGATGAGAAAGATAATTTTAATAGTTTTGGCTGGTTGCTTCATGATGAACAGCCATGCTTTGGCGCAAAATAGAAATCCGGTTATCGAAGCGCTTGAGGCGCAGCAGCAGGCTGGCACCTTTTTGGTCGATATCCGCTACGATGTAAGCGATCCCGATAATGACATGCTGTTTGTCTACGTTCAAGTATCTCGGGACAGTGGCAAAACCTTCACTGTGCCTGCCAGAAGTTTTACTGGGAATTATGGTTTTCCTGTTATGCCCGGTAAAGAAAAGCTGATTGTTTGGGATGCTGGAGCTGATTATCCGGAACAATTCGGCGAAAATTTTCGGGTGAAATTGATTGTGAGCGATCTGAAACTGGGTAATGTGGTTTCGATCCCTGCCGATAGTTTCCTGATGGGGGATATCGATGGATTGTTCGATCAACAGCCCCGGCATACGGTGCGGTTGAACGAATTCTATATTGCTCCCTATGCAGTAACCAATGCAGAGTACAAAATCTATTGTGATCTCACCGGGCGGGCTTATCCGCCAGAGGGAGGAGCAAGCCAAGCGCCACAAGGATACTTCTTAAATTACCCGAATTATCCGGTCGTGGGGGTCAGTTGGTATGATGCAGTGCGATATTGCAACTGGCTGAGTCAGCAATATGGCTTTAACGCGTGTTATGATACGACGACATGGACGTTCAACCCTTCGAAAAATGGGTATCATTTGCCCACAGAAGCGCAATGGGAGCGAGCAGCCCGAGGCGGATTGGCAACGAAAAAATATCCCTGGGGTGATGAAGATCCCGGGACGCGCTGCAATTATGAATTTTATCAGGGAGTTTTCGTGGATTCCATGGCCAATTTTTTGAACAATCGGGGCCCGTTGCCGGTCGGCAAGTTTCAGGCCAACGGCTTCGGTCTCTATGATATGGCGGGCAATGTCTTCGAATGGTGTAACGATTGGTATTTAGAAGATTATTATTCCGTGTCGCCTGCCCAAAATCCATTGGGGCCGAATTCAGGGTCGGAACGCGTGATTCGAGGGGGAGCGTGGAATCGACCGGAAGCGGAGCTTCGCTGCGCTTATCGCGACAAGAAGGTCCCCACCACCCAGCGCTATGATCTGGGCTTTAGAATCGCACGATAGATACCGATCTTTGTTTAACCTAATCAAACGAGGCAAGTATGAAATCGTATAGATTGCCAATTGCGGTTTGCATCCTAGCATTGACATCGTTATTGATCGCTGGCAATACTTATGCCGGAACAGTTTCTCGACTGAGCAATGTCTTCCCACTGGATACCAGAGTTGTCGATTATCCGCCAGTGAATGGTTGGCAACTGCTCACGGATAAAGGTGATACCTATCATGAGGATATTGTCATCGACAATTATGGCAAAGTGTGGTGCTTTTATTTTCGTTCCAGTGGTGGGCAACAACCAATTTATCTGAAAATCTTTCAGCCCAGTGGATATGTCTATAAGCGCGAGCAAATTGTAGGATTCGGTTCTTCCGAAACCGATCCCAAGTATCAGTCGATCCGTGCGGCCTTCAATAGTGTGAATGGCGATGTGTGGGTAGCCATCCAAGGGAATCATGGTGGGTATTTCGTGATCTTCGATTCCACTGGCGCCATTAAAAAGGACTCGACCGTTATCGACAAAGCTGCATTTTTGCCGAAAATCGCGGCTGGCAAAAACGGAAAAATGTGGTTCTCTTGGCACAACCAAATCCAGCCGAATGCCGATAGTCAGGGCAAGCTGGCTCGCTATTCGCCAAATGGGACGCGAGAACTTGGTCCAAACAATATTGGTCCTTATACCTATGTTTTTAATTCGGACATTGCGGTGGACGACAGCAATCGCGTTTGGGCTATCCTGGAGATCAATCAGAATAACAGCTATTCCACCAAACTGATGATCTTTAACGAGAACCTGTCGACCTACAAAGAAGGGACTACAATAGCGGATCACGCCGTCCCAGTGAATTCCCAGCGACAACTATATTCGGATGTGGTCAATCAACGGATGTGGATTTTGGAGAAAAATGTAGATGTCAATCTGCAGCAACTGCATCAATATACGTTGAACGGGATAAAAACCGCGACCATCGAAACGGTTGGCAACTGTAGCTTCACCAGGAATGAAAAAAATTATATTGAGCTCATCAAGTTTAATAGCCAAAATGCCCAAAATAAAACCTACGATGTCTACTTGTATTATCCAATAAGTGGGGACCTTTATACCAGCAAAGTGAAATTTGATAGCACCTACCAATTTGTTCAAAATGGTATTGCGTTCAATCGAAGCTTCCCAACGCTCAAGGCCTATGTGGTCCAATTGAAATCAAATGTAACCAAAGTCAAATTTGAAACGGTTTCCCCGGGCCAGCCAAAGATCGCCGCAAAATCGATAAGCTTCGATACCACCAAAATCATTGCCAATTACTCGAAGCTTCGTGTCCTTAAGGTGGAGAATAATGGCGAAGAGATCCTGCATGTTTCTCATGTCATCCCTCATCATCCAGACTTTAGTGTGAGCGATACCGCCTTTACCATCCTGCCTGGGCAATATCGAAATATCGACGTAGTGTTCAAGCCGAGCACGGAAGATACCATTGTGGATTATATCTTGTTGTTGAGCGATGACCCAAACAATGATTCATTGCGAGTTACTGTCAGCGGCAAAGGATATCGGCCCACCATCCCGATTATCACCGTGGATGAGGATACGCTGCAATTTGAACAGATCGTTATTGGCAATAGTCAAAGTAAATACATCTATGTCTACAACGATGATCAATACGAGCCTCTTCGAATTTTTAAGATTCGATCATCTGATTCCCAATTTACCACGACAGATTCGCTGGGATTCGTCCTTAATCCGAAGAAAGGAAAATATGTGGGGGTGACCTTTCGCCCGATAATCGTTGGCAGCATCGAAGCATATTTGACTATTCAGAGCAACGATACGCTGCGACCAAATCTGAGAGTGGTATTAAAAGGCACGGGCATTCGCTATGGAACTCCCAGGATCGCTGTTACTCCGGATTCGCTGAATTTTGGTTCGATCGCATTGGGTTCCCAGAAATCCATCTACCTTGCTATTGATAACACTGGGGATAATAACCTTGAAATCTATAACATCACAGCGGCCGATAGTCAATATCGCGCAAATATGACCCATTTTATTATCCCAGCCCATGGCCGAACGTATGTGGTCATCACCTATTATGCCCAAAGATTAGGCAGCGCTAATACCCAACTGACCATCAATAGTTCTGATCTTTCAATCCCCAATTATTTTGTCCCCATCGTTGGGAACTGCCGCAAAGCGAATCCCCCGGAGATCTTTATCTCCACCGAAACATTGCAATTCGGTACTGTGGCGATTGGTGCTTCAAAGACAGCTTATTTCACCATCAGCAATAGGGGAGAGGAGCTACTTTACGTCCGCACAATTCAGTCGAGCGACAAACGTTATGGGGTATATCCCAATTCGGTTACCATACAACCCGGCTATTCATCCAGCGTAGCTGTGCTATTTAGCCCAGATGTGGCCGGGGAAATCAATGGCCGCCTAATGATCACCAGCAATGATGTGCAACGGGATACATCTTTTGTCTACCTCACTGGAGCAGGTCGCAATTTAACTGCGCCAAAAATGGAATTAAGCGTGCAACGCATCGATTTCGGCCAGGTGGCGACTAACCAAAGCGTGACCAAAACATTTGCCGTCTATAACTCAGGTGAAAAAACACTGGAAATCAGCAAAATTGGGATCGTTGAGACCAATTCTCCCTATTCAGTTGTTCCAAATGTGCTGAGTGTGCCGTATGGTCAGTATCGAACCGTGTCCGTCACTTTTTCGCCTCGCCAAATTGGGTTGATATCAGGCACTGTTACAATAACGACCAATGAGCCCGGCAGCAGATTGATCCCCCTGTCTGGGACTGGCAGAGATCCATTTCCGCAGAATATTGCGGTGAGCCAGACCCAGGTAACATTTGATAGCGTGGCGCTGAATCAATCTGGCAATCGATATATCTGGGTAAAAAATACCGGAGAAAAAGTGCTGAACGTTCAACAGGTCACAACTTCCGATTCAAGTTTTCTGCCGAACGCCAGCGCTTTTAGTCTGCAACCAGGCCATCTGCATTATGTAGTGATCACTTTTACACCAAAAGAGAAAAAGACATACCAAGCCAATCTGCGCATCCAGAGTGATGATCCAGACAATCCAACCCAAAATATTACCCTGGTTGGCTACGGCCGACTGTTGCGTGCTCAAAGTATCGTTCTGTCTACCAGCAGCCTGTCGTTTGGAGATGTGCCAATTGGGCACCAGCGGTCATTGGGATTGGTGGTTTCCAATACTGGCGAAAAGGAATTGACCATTTCAAATATCGCTACAGGAACAGCCAACTTTGCGGCCAATAGCAGCGCATCTGTTGTGCCGGCACAGTCCTATCAGACAATTTACGTGACCTTCACCCCAGAAGAAGTGAGAAATTATAGCGACACGTTAACCATTGTCAACAATGATCCTGAGACGCCGACAATTAAAGTGCCACTTCAGGGAACAGGTCGAGCGCTTCGAGATCAGCATATTGTCGTACAGCCAAATCAGCTAAATTTTGGATCGATTGGAGTTGGACGATCTGGGACTCAAAACCTTCAGATCCGCAACGATGGCGAGATGCCGCTGAAAATTGATTCTGTCACAACTAGGAGCAAATACTTCACGCTCGATCAGAAACAGTCTATAACTCTTGAACCAGGGGCAGAAATATGGCTGGTCCTAACATTTCAGCCAGATAGCATTGGCAAATTTGAATCCAAACTGATCATTTACAACAATGATCCACAAAATAGTGCGCTTGAGATTCCGATCATGGGTTCCGGACGGCAACTTTTAGCACCAAACCTTAGCACGTATCCCACTCAAATCGATTTTGGTTCGGTGGCCGTTGGTCGCAATCGATCGGAGCAATTATTTGTCAGCAATACGGGAGAGAAGGAATTGATGGTGACTAGCATTGTATCGAATAACGATCAATTCTTTGTTGACAAAAATTCTGCCACCATTGCGCCAGGCGCCAATCAAATCGTCACCTTGACCTTCCAGCCAAGGGTGGTGGATACCATCTATGGCGAGCTGTTGATTACCAGTAATGATCCAGATTCTGGATTGGTACGTCTGCCACTCATGGGAATTGGCCGAAATTTGAAAGAACCGCAGTTGAGCTATACGCCAAAAGAATTGAGCTACGGACTGGTGGAAATCGGGCAACAATTAACCAATTATCTAACCATACAAAATCTGGGCGATTTGCCACTCAAATTAATTGGCATCAAAAGTCAAGATCCTCATTTTTTCGTACAGCCAGATTCATTGAACCTCGACGGTGGACAAAGTCAGCAGATCAGTGTAAGTTTCACACCGACGGATACTTTGGAGATTCGATCGAACCTGGAAATTAAGAGCAATGATCCAAATAACTATTTGATCCATGTCCCGCTAAGTGGGAGAGGCAAAAGCAGAACCCAGCAGATCGCAATTTCGCCCGAACCGGTCGATTTCAAACAGGTCCTGATTCGTTCAACGGCAACCGCTTATCTCTGGGTGGCGAATTTGGGACAAAGGCCGCTCACGATCTCGAATATTGTGTCAAGCAACAATCATTTTAAACCGCAGTTGACCAATTTTATGCTTGAGTATAATTCCGCAAGGCAGGTGCCAATTACCTTTACGCCCGATTCGTTAAAGAGCTTTAAAGGAAAACTCACCATATCCAGCGATGATCCTGTGGTACCGAACAAAATTGTGGATTTAATCGGTGCAGGAAGAGATTCGCTGATTCAGCAGATCGCTGTGTCGTCGGATAGCCTGAGTTTCGATAAGGTGACGCTAAAAACGACCAGATCGCTGGCACTCACCATCAGCAATACCGGAGAAAAATATCTCAAAATTACCAGCATCACTACAAAAGACCCAGCATTTAAGCCAGGTGTCACCAGCTTTCAGGTAGGCCCCAAGAGTTATGGGTCGGTTCTTGTTTCCTTTACGCCAACAGCAGCGAAAACCTATCGTGACACTCTGAAAATTATGAGCAATGATCCAAAGCGGAGCACATTATTGGTTAAACTTTCGGGCATTGGAAAGGAGCCAGCGGCACAACAACTGGTTGTTCAGGACACGCTGTTGAATTTTGGTACCGTACCAACCGATCGAAGCAAATCGTTGTCGCTAACAATTCGCAACGCCGGAGAACAAAATCTCGAAATCATCCAGCTTTCAACCAGCGACGCCCAGTTTTCTATCAAGAGCAATTGGGTAATAATTGGAGCAGGGGAGAGCTATCAATTGCTGGTCACTTTTTCGCCGAAGAAAGCTGGCGCAATTACAGCCGATTTAACGATTCAGAGCAATGATCCCAAGAAACCTTTGACAAAAGTAAAGCTGAGTGGCACAGGAATCGTTTACACGGGTGCAAAATTGGCGGTCATGCCACAGGCGCTCCAATTTGGTGAACTATTAGTCGGGGCAACCAAGCGCTTGCCGATTTGGATTTATAACCAGTCAAAAGCAACTAAATTAAAAATTGATTCGATTGCTATTGCCAATCAGGTTTTTCGAGTTGCGAAACGAAGTTGGGAAGTCAATGCCGGGGATAGCCTGGCCATCCAAATCGCATTTTCGCCCAATTTGCCAGGGAATCACTATAGTCAGGTGATCCTTTATACCGATGATCAATATCAAAAGACCTGGCAACTGCCGCTGTTTGGAACCGGTGTGGCCGAAAATGTCGGGCATAATGTGCTGGCGCAGCTCGGCTGGAAAAGTGATGGCTATGCGCCGATCGGCGATTTCTTTAGCCCCAATCCGCATACCGATAGCTTGCTCAGCGATGCCCCTGACCGGGCCTGGTTCATCAAAGATATCATGCTCAGCACGCTGCCCACGTCCGGCTACATGAATGTTTGTTTTGATGATTATATCCAAATATACATTAACGGTACATTGGTCCTTATTGATAACTCGACTCAACCCATTCGATGGAATATTGCAAATCGCGACATCAAAGGTTTTCTGCGGCTGGGAAGAAATCGCATCTCGGTTCTCGTGTGGAATAAGCAACCGGGACTGGGGGCGTTTGATTGTGAATTGATTGTCGACAACGAGCCCAAGATTCGAAGGGGTGATCAAAACTGGATGCATGTGGATGCGACGTGGTGGTATTACGGCACAATGGGAAAAGAATATCCATCCCCCCCATTGGATTCGCCGTTCGATCGGCTCTGGTTTCATAGTGATTATGGATTAGCTGGCAGCGATACGTTAGAGGCTCGCTGGGTTTTCGAACCAACTGGCAGCGACACGCTGTACGATAACTCGCCCTATGGTAAGAAAGCTATTTTGCATAACGTGAAATGGGTGAACGGTGTCGTCGGTCAAGCAATGCAATTTAGCGGTAATAAGGATTCTTATGCCGAGCTATATGCCAACATCAATAAGATCCCCCAGTTCATCGAATTATGGTTCAACTGTTATGGACCGAAGCCGCATATACAGAATATCATTACCAATAAAGGAGCGGCTGAATATGGTCAAGGATTATTCTTGACAAAAAATATGAAATTAGCGGTGTATTATTACAATGGCATCTTAGAAACCAAGTTCACCGTCAATCCAAACACCTGGTATTATGTCTCAGCCTTTTACCGGTGGGATAAAGTGTGGGTATATGTAAACAACACTTTGGTCGATTCTGTCAGTTATGATCAAGGCATCCCGGTGGGATCGAACATTTGCTACCTTGGTGGCAATCCAGTGGTCACGGATTCAGTTACGGCATTTTATGGTGCGATCGATGAGTTAAATATTAGGGCAACCGATACCATGCCAACGCTAATGCCAGCCGTGGCAAAGATCAATCCTGTCATGCCGGATTCTTCAACGAAAGGGTCCAACGTTCAATTAAAATTCGACATTTATCCAACACCATATAAGATCCTCACTGGCACACTCGAGTACGCCTTGGGGGGCAGTGAAAATTATCGGAAGAAAACGCTCAACTTTAGTGATTCAACTTTTACATCTGCTTTGCAACTGGCAATTCCTGCAGATTCAGCGACCGTGCGAGGATTAAAGTACCGAGTTTCAATTCGGACCGATTATGGAGAAGTAAAATACCCCCCAGAACAGCAACCCTATTCATGGATAACGGTGAAAACTGCTCGGGAGAGCTCGAACGTGGTATTACCGAAACGCATTCATCGCATGGTTTCTGTCCCTTATGAACTCGATGATGCATCCATTGAAGCCGTGCTATCAGATAATTTTGGACAGGAAAATCCGTATCAATGGCGGCTATTTGACTGGAGCCAGAAAGATACCAGCTATATTGCCTATAGCGACACCACCTGGCAAGGTCGCCAAGGTTTTGTCCGAGGAAAAGCGTTTTGGCTTATCACTAGTCAGGCCAGATCCTACGATGCCGGTTCTGGCGCATCACCCGCCAATGAGAATTATCGCATCCTACTGAATCCTGGCTGGAACATGATCGGCAATCCATTCCCGTATCCCATCAGCTGGTCGGATGTTGAGAAGAGCTCTGAGCTCATTTCACCTCCAATTTACCGTTCCACGGTCGATTCTATTGGATGGATCTATTCCACCCAGACGCTTGTTCCCTGGGAAGGATATTTTGTTTGGAATGGAGATGTCGTTAGCCGCAGCCTTATTGTTCCTCCAAAAGAAGCGCCACGACGAGGATTGAGCAGGTCCATATCCGCCTCAGCAAATTATTTGGAGAAACATCCAGATGTGAAGGTGTTGGTGTCTGCATCCGTTCGCTGTGGCCAATTTGTTGATCCAGATAATTTGTTCGGATTAGCAGAAACCGCCGATAATGAATTCGATAGCTATGATCTCATGGAAGCCCCTCCAATAGGAGATTATGTATCGCTGTGGATGAATAATAAGAATTGGGAAAAACATCCCGGTGGATATAGCATCGATATTCGCAAGTTGAATAATGAAGGCTGCGAATGGCCGATCATTCTTGAATATCAGCTCGAACAGGCAGATCGTGCTTTAACGATCCGTTTTGTGCCAATCACTGCCTTGCCGGGCGATTGGCGCATGTTTCTATTTGATGTAAACCAGGACCTCGCCATCGATCTGCAACGCAATCCGACAGTGGCTGTCAATCCGACTGCTGGAAAGCATGTTCAAGCCAGCTATAAGTTTGTGGTTGGCACAGAGGCGTTTCTCAAGAATCATTCCAATGAAATCCCATTGGTTCCTTTAGAATTCGAGTTGCTGCAAAATTACCCGAACCCATTCAATGCTGCCACAACAATTTCCTTTAATTTGCCAAAACGGATGCATGTCACACTGAAAATCTATAACATCCTTGGGCAATTAGTAAAGACCTTGATCGATGAGGAAATGAGGGGGGGAAATCATAAATTGATATGGGACGCTACGAATGACCAGGGCCACATGATTACAACTGGAGTTTATATCATGCAGTTGCGCTCTCAAAACAATGTAGCGATCAAGAAACTTGTGGTGATCAAATAATCATGGATGGAGAATATTATGAGAATTCGATTTTCTTCGATAATCATTTGGTTCATTTTCATGACGCTTACCCTGCCAGGACTCGCCGCTCCTGAGGGAGGGATGTTGCGCACTGGCATTATCGCTCAAATCTGGTCAATTGAAAATATCAAGAATACGATCAATGAAGGCACCATCCCAATCGAAGTGATCTATCCAATACGGCCGAATTTGACCGTTCAATTTAGTCATTCCCCAGCTTCATCGCGGTTTGGTGGGATAAGAATGGCAGGATTGTCGGATACTTATATTCGATCGACCTACGAATTGCAGGAAAATCGTGCGATGCTGAGCGTGGGCATCGGATTACCCACTGGCAAAACCGAGCTCAATGATGAAGAACGAAACTTGACTGGACTCCTCAGTTATAATGCTTTCAAATTTCGAATGCCTGTTTTCGGCCAGGGCCTGACGATCAGTGTGGGCGGCATGTATGCCTACCCAATCAACGATAAATTCACAGTGGGGGCAGGTGTAAATTACGTGTACCGTGGCCGATATAAATATACCAAAAGCTTGAAAGACACTTATGATCCTGGGGATCAAATTGGGGCCAATATAGGATTCGATTATCTGATACTTCCCATGTTAAGATCGAGCTTCGACGCCGTGTTTAGTTATTATGCTGCAGACAAATTGAGCAACACAAAAATGTTCGTATCAGGTCCTAAGCTTGCCTTGAAGCTTGACCTTCAATACCAAGTTAGCTTCGGGCATCTATGGTTACGAGGATATTATAGCACCAAATCGAAAAATCAGACCTGGAATGATCAAACGCTTGTGTTAGAAGCCCAGGATAAAAACTACAATATCACTCTTCGGGAGTTGGAAGTCGGCGCTCGAATCCCTGTAATGGAACGACTCACCCTGCTGGTCGGGGGCGAAGGACGATCTTATGTTGAAAATGAACTGAATCAGGGGTGGGTTGACATCTTCGGACCAAGCATCGGCTACTTATTGCAAATCAATGAAAAATTGAATATCAGCATGGAAACCAAGTTCTTTTATGGCGACGGTGAATTCAACGGAATGACGCCTATTCCGCATTTTTCGGGATTTGAGTTCTACTTTACCAGTCAATACAAATTTTGATTTTACAACGGCACCAACAATAGCTCTGTCGCTGGGGTAGTGTAAAAGGAATAACCACCCCTGCTATCAACCATTGCATGGATTTCATATGTGTGGATTTCATCCCCCGTGGTTCAACGCGGTTCGATATAAAAGCGTACAAGCCGATCCACTGAGGGTGCCTCGCGAATCAATTAAATTATCTTGGAAGCCTGACAATTATTTGCTGCCTACAGGAATTCAGAATCGTCTGATGATTATTTGAATCATTCGATTTAATAATATTCACATTAATTTAACGGAGGGAAGAACCCTATGAAAAAGAGAATTTCTCTATGGATCGTTGTCATCACCATTTTGCTTTCAAATGCCCTTCTATCCAAACAAGACACAAAAACCCTTGCCATCTTGGATTTCTCAAATAATAGTCTAATAGAACAAGAAAAATATGCCTCGCTTTCCCAAGCCCTGGCTGAGATAATGACCACTGAATTGAGCAAAGTACCAGGACTCCAATTGGTCGAACGAAGAAAAATGACATCTCTCCTAAAAGAAATGGAACTTTCTCAAAGTGGAATCATCTTTGAACAAGCTGGCCTTCAAGTGGGAAGACTGTTAGGGGCTCATTACCTGGTCTTTGGCAGCTATATGGTCTCATTCGATCACAATATCAGAATCGACCTAAGAATCGTAGAGGTCGAGACTGGTTTAACAATCAAAGCAGAAGAAGTCACTGACAAAGTTTCGAAGTTGTTTGATATCATCAAGAAGCTGAATGACAAAATTGTGAGAGATTTAGATATTCGGCTGACCAAAGAAGCAAGGGCAGCGTGGATGAGTTATGATGTTCCATTTGATATAATTTCGACCTTCTCAATGGCACTAAAATTGGAGGAGCAGCATAAAACTGAAGAAGCGAAAAAAATCTATCAAAAAATTTTGTCAAAAAACCCAAATTTCGAGCCGGCGCGAAAACGTCTTGAGGAGCTTATGGTTGAATAAATATCGAGGAAATTTTTAGCCTAAGCGCGCTATGATGGCTGGTGCCAGAATGGTCCCTGGGTACCTTGGCCCTATTTTCGTCACAGTCAACGTTTTCCGTGGCATGAATTACATCGTTTTTTTCAGCTTTTAGGGACAATCTCTCTGATAAAATCTATAAATAAAGCGAAACGAAAGGTCGAGCATCTACAAATTCGGCAAAGAGCGCTGCGAGACCATTTCATTGGGTCTCAACTAACCCCTATTTGGCCATTGCAGCATAACCAATTTGCATCGCAGGCACCATTACCCGGTGGACCGTCCCCACTGTAATAAAACTATACAAGTGGCGGCCACAATTGTTTTCGCACTTGAAGTTATTGAAAATTTGCTGCGGATCATCTTTTGGTGTCACTTGATATTTTTTAACATTGCCGCAGGATTCGCAAGTGATGATTAGTTCTGTGACTCGAATATTTTGCATGCGCCATCTCCTGAGTATGCGATTTGTAGATGCGAATTCAATTTGTTTTGATACCATTGCAATAATTATACCGCCAATACCACTAAATTTAGACATCATTTACAAGCTTTTCTACTATATATAGTGGAATCAAAAATCCGAATTGTCTCATTATGGACGCAGATTGTCAGATTGTAATACAAATAATAAAATTGTAAGCACTATGCTAAAGATCATTGTCATTTTTATTCTTGCCATCGTAGCGTATTGGCTTACGCGGAAAAATCGGAGTCGAATCGGCCAAATCAGATTAAGGAAACAGCGGATTTTAGAGCGGTTTCGAAAGCAAAATTAGAGGCAAGAAGACAAAGAAAAATTTTCTTTGATAAAAAAAACTCTTGCATTATTTTTCATTTATTTGTATATTTGTCTCGAAATCAAGCGGGAGTAGTTCAGTGGTAGAACACCACCTTGCCAAGGTGGGGGTCGCGAGTTCAACCCTCGTCTCCCGCTCCAGGAAAAGGCGGCGTAGCCAAGTGGCTAAGGCGGAGGTCTGCAAAACCTCTATGCATCGGTTCGACTCCGATCGCCGCCTCAGCTAAGCGACATATCAGCCGGGGTGGCGGAAATGGCAGACGCAAGGGACTTAAAATCCCTCGGATATTTTATATCCGTGCCGGTTCGACTCCGGCCCTCGGCACAGCGGAGCGAATTATCTCGCTGAACAATTAGGAGCGGAGTCAGATTTTTAATGACACGCTTTTTTCGTTTAAATTGGGCGATTAGCTCAGGTGGTTAGAGTACTTGCTTGACATGCAAGGGGTCACTGGTTCGAGTCCAGTATCGCCCACATTTGATATCATCAATATATTCAGTGCAATTTTGGATCAACGCTTATATGCTTCCAACAACCCAAACGGTTGCGATGCGCTAAGAAATAAGGTCGGTGAGGATGGAACGGGTTAAAATTGAACTCCAAGACGGAACCGTAAAAGAGTTTCAACGGGGTGTTACACCACAACAAATTCTTCAACAATTGAATGATACAGCTCTAATTCAAAAGGCTGTCGCTGCTCGATTTAATCAACGTTTGATCGACCTCAGTCGTCCACTTCATCAGGATGGTGCGCTGTCGTTTGTTGGCTATGATACTCCCGAGGGCATGGAAGTATTTTGGCACAGCACTGCCCACATCATGGCGCACGCCATTAAATTGCTTTATCCCGAAGCGAAGTTTGGATTCGGTCCAGCATTAGAAGATCGCTTTTTTTATGACTTTGATATTAATAAGCCGCTCGTTCCAGAAGATCTCGATAAAATTGAATTAAAGATGAAGGAAATTGTCGCCGCCAATAACCCCTTTATCCGAGAAGAGCTTTCCAAAGAAGAGGCTATTAAACTATTTAAAGATCGGAACGAGCCATACAAGGTTGAGCATATTGAAGAACTCACCGACAGCACCAGCATCTATCGCGAGGGCGATTTCGTTGATCTTTGCGCAGGGCCCCATCTCCCTAGCACTGGATGGGTAAAGCATTTCAAGCTATTGGCCATTTCCGGGGCATACTGGAAGGGCGATGAACGCAACCCGATGTTGCAGCGCATCTACGGGACATCTTTTCCGACCAAAGAACAACTGGATGCATTTCTCCATAAAATTGAAGAAGCCAAACGACGTGATCACCGTCGCTTGGGGCGAGAGCTTGATCTCTTTAGCATCAACGACGAATGCGGGGCAGGGCTTATCCTCTGGCATCCAAAAGGTGCTATCATCCGAAAAAACATCGAAGATTTTTGGCGAAATGAACACCTAAAAGCGGGTTATGAGCTGGTGTTTACCCCACATATTGCCAGACTTGATCTCTGGGGCAAAAGCGGCCACCTGGATTTTTTTATTGAAAATATGTTCGCGCCCATGGAGATGGAGAATGTTAAGTACCAGCTAAAGCCAATGAACTGCCCGTTTCACTTGCTCATCTATAAAAGCCAAAGTCGTAGTTATCGAGATCTTCCAATCCGCTGGGCAGAATTAGGAACCGTGTATCGCTACGAACGATCTGGTGTGCTTCATGGTCTGATGCGGGTTCGGGGCTTTACTCAAGATGATGCCCACATCATTTGTCGGCCAGATCAATTGCAAGATGAGATCATTCGTTGTTTGGACTTTACGGTTTTTATTCTGAGTACCTTTGGATTTACGAATTTTGAGATTTATCTTTCGACTCGTCCCGAAAAATTTGTCGGAGAGATAAAAAATTGGGAGTTGGCCACTGAAGCCCTGCGGATGGCTTTGACGCAAAAGGGTTTGGATTTCAAAATCGACCCAGGTGAGGGCGTTTTCTATGGACCAAAGATTGATATCAAAATCAAGGACGTTCTCGACCGGGCATGGCAGTGTACGACCATTCAAGTCGATTTCAACGAACCTGAGCGATTCGATATCACCTATCGGGCCGCAGATGGCCAAGACCATCGACCAATTATGATCCACCGTGCGCTCATGGGCTCACTGGAGCGCTTCTTTGGTATCCTAATTGAGCATTATGGTGGTGCATTTCCATTATGGTTAGCGCCAGTACAAGTGATCGTTCTCCCAATTACAGACGCGCATCACACCTACGCACAGCATGTCGCCCATCAATTGCGCGCCAAGTCAATTCGCGTTAGTGTCGATGATCGCAATGAAAAAGTCGGGTTTAAGATTCGCGAAGCTGAGCTTCAGAAAATTCCTTACATGGCGATCATTGGTGATAAGGAGATCCAAGCAAATTCTGTTTCGGTGAGAAAGCGAAAAATAGGTGATCTTGGTCAAATAAAATTAGTTGACTTCATCGAACAACTTATCAAAGAAATCGATGAAAAGACCGTTCAATCACCATAACGACGAATCGTTTGAAAAAATCAAATTCATTCATAGGGAGGGACTGCTATCAAAAAAAAAGAAGTACGGGTCAACGAGCAAATCACAAGTCCCCAGGTTAGGGTTATCGGTGCCGATGGTAATCAGATCGGAATTCTAAAGATTGCTGAAGCAAACCGACTGGCCTTTGCAAGCGGTCTGGACCTCGTTGAAATTGTTCCTACTGCCGATCCACCAGTGTGCAAAATTATGGATTACGGCAAATATCGTTATGAATTGAGCAAAAAGGAAAAAATACAGAAACGAAAACAGCATACGATTCAGGTCAAAGAAATTCGATTAAGTCCCAAGATTGAACAGCATGATATTGAATTTAAGATAAAGCATGCCAGAAAATTTTTAGAGCAAGGGGATAAAGTAAAATTCAATATTATTTTTAAAGGGAGACAGATCGCTCATAAAGAGTTTGGTGAACAGCTGATAGCACGAATTGTTCAGGAATTAGCCGATGTCGCCAAGCCAGAAGGTGAACCTCAATTTGAGGGGCGAAATATGGTGGTTGTTCTCATTAAGAAATGACTGAGGTAATTAACATGCCAAAAATGAAAAGCAAACGTGGTGCATCGAAGCGATATAAGCTGACTGGTTCAGGCAAGGTAAAAAGATACCAAGCGTTTAAAAGTCATATATTGACGTCGAAGACCAGAAAACGGAAAAGAAATCTGCGGAAACCTTTATTGGTTTCTTCAGCGGATTTGAAGAGAGTAAAAAGACTAATTTTAGCATGAAAGTGAATCGGAGGGGATATGCCCAGATCAAAATACAGTGTTCCATCGCATCGACGGAGAAAAAAGATTTTAAAAGCAGCCAAAGGCTATTTTGGTGGAAAACATCGATTACTAAAAACGGCGAAAGAAAGTGTTGAGAAAGCGCTTTTGTACTCATATCGTGATCGAAGAAAACGAAAAGGCCAATTTCGCAGTTTATGGATAACCAGAATCAATGCGGCTGTCAGAAAATATGGATTATGTTATTCTGCCTTTATGGACGCCTTAAAGAAGCGGAATATTGAAATCAATCGCAAGATTTTGGCAGACATGGCAGTAAACGATCCTAAGTCATTTGAACTTTTGGTGCAACAGCTTCACGCATAGGTTAGCGAATGGCACGGTCTCTGAGTGACATAGAGAATCAAATTGATTTGCTGAAGCAGCGATTTTTAGAACAAATCAAACAGGTCGCTGATGAGCGGCAATTGGAAGAGGTTCGGATAACCTATCTCGGTAGGAAGGGTGAGCTGGCTTCTTATTTCAGCTTGATGGGAAGCTTGTCCCAAGAAGATCGCCCAATATTGGGCAAAAAGCTGAATATTTTGAAGAGCTATTTTCAAGAAAGCATTGATGAAAAGGCCAGAGATTTAAAGCCCAAAAGACAAACAATAGAATTTTTTGATGTAACATTGCCAGGTGTCCCACCAAAAATCGGCACCAAGCATCCCATTCACCAGATATTGGATGAGATTAAAAGCATCTTTATTAGTTTGGGATTTGTTGTCGAAACTGGGCCAGAATTGGAGACGGATTATTATAATTTTGAAGCTTTAAATATACCAGAAAATCATCCTTCGAGGGATCTTCAAGATACGTTTTATATTACAGATAAGCTTTTGCTTCGCACCCACACTTCTCCAGTGCAGATCCGAACCATGGAGCGCATGTCTCCGCCGGTTCGAATGATTGCACCGGGAAAATGCTATCGGAAAGATACCCCAGATGCTACCCATTCGCCAATGTTTCATCAAGTTGAAGGACTTTGCGTGGATGTGGGAGTGACTTTCGCAGATCTTAAAGGTGTAATTAGCGCTTTCGCTAAGCGACTCTTCGGCTCTGATATGAAGATTCGATTTCGCCCTAGTTTTTTCCCGTTTACTGAGCCAAGCGCTGAATACGATTTTTCTTGCATCATCTGCGGAGGAAAGGGATGCAATGTATGCAAAGGTTCCGGCTGGCTTGAAATATCTGGAGCTGGAATGGTAGATCCCGCCGTATTCCAATTCGTCAATTACGATAGCGAAAAATACACTGGCTACGCATTTGGCATGGGTGTGGAGCGAATTGCGATGCTGAAATATGGCATAGATGACATCCGAACTTTCTTCGAAAACGACCTTCGCTTTTTAAATCAATTTTAATTCTCAGCTTGCTAAGCAAGTTTTCTGTCAAGCCTCTATGTTCCGTGACCATATCGCATTTCATAATTCCAAAATTTTCTGGATAATTTTCATCGTTGATTTTTATCTTTCATCAATAGTGGAGTGATTCTCTTTGAAAGTAACAATCGACTGGCTAAAAGAATACGTTAATATAACTCAACCAGCTCATGAAATCGCTCAAAGTTTGACCATGCTGGGGTTAGAGGTTGACGCTGTCCACCAAATCGACTATGATTTTGATCATGTCGTTGTTGGAAAAATCATAGACGTTCAACCTCATCCCCAAAAGGCAAATTTGACCATCTGCAAGGTGGATGTCGGCCATGAGGTCTTAGCCTTGGTTTGTGGAGCGCCCAATGTCGCATCGGGGATAAAGGTTCCGGTTGCGCTGGTCGGAGCAAGATTGCCTGGCGGTACAGTGGTTAAGCCAGCGACGATTCATGGCCACGAGTCGCCAGGGATGATTTGCTCAGAAGCAGAGCTCGGCCTCTCTCACCAGAGCGAAATCATTATGATATTGGATGAAAACGCCCAATTAGGCCAAGATTTAAAAACTGCCCTCGGAACAGCAGAAACTGTCATTGAAATTGACCTGACGCCCAACCGACCAGATTGCCTTAGCATCATTGGCATCGCAAGAGAAATTGCTGCTCTAACAGGATCTGAATTGAAAAAGCCGGTGATTTCGATTCATGAATCGTCGGCCATAAAAACTGCTGATTTCATAAATGTCACCATCTTAAATCCAGAAAGCTGTCCGCGATATGTAGCGCGTTACCTTGAAGATGTTCATGTGGCTCCATCGCCGAGATGGCTGGTGAAAAAGCTCGAGGCTGTGGGTCTGAGAACCATTAACAATGTTGTAGATGTAACAAACTATGTAATGATGGAGACCGGACAGCCGCTCCATGCGTTTGACTATGATCTTTTAGAAGATCGCAAAATCGTTGTTCGGCATGCAAAAGCCAATGAGCAATTTACCACCTTAGATGGAAAGACGCATCAGTTAACAGAAAATTCGCTGCTGATTTGTGATGGCAAAAAACCTGTCGCATTAGCGGGAATTATGGGTGGATTGAATTCTGAAATTTCGAAAGCTACCACACGGGTTTTGTTAGAGAGTGCCTATTTCGATCCAAATAATATTCGAAGAACTTCCAAGATTTTAGGCATTTCAACTGACTCATCACAGCGGTTTGAGCGAGGCGTAGATCCAGAGGGTCAGATCTATGCAATCAATCGGGCTGCTGAGTTAATTGCAAAACTTGCTGGGGCGAAAATTGCAAGTGGATACATTGATCGCTATCCTCGCCCTATTTCACAAAAATCGGTGCAATTGAGGATCGATCGAGTCAACAAAATATTAGGAACCTCTCTTGAAATAGAGCAGGTGATTGATATCCTTCGGCGATTGGAGTTTAGAACCAGCTTAGAGAATAACATAATTCATGTTGATATCCCCACGTTTAGGGTCGATATTGATCGAGAAATTGATTTGATTGAAGAAATTGCGCGGCTTTATGGGTATGATCATATCTCACCATCCAGTTGTTCCGTTATTTCTCTTAGTCAGCCGGATAACAAGCGTGAAAAATTTAATCAACTTGTCAGAAATTTTTTATTTGGAATGGGCTTTCAAGAGGTACTAACCCACAGCCTCATCCATCAAAATTGGGCTGAGCAATTCTGTGATGATCCGCCAATTCATTTAAGGAATCCAATCAACGAAGAGCTCGGTACCCTGAGGACCAGCTTGATCCCCGGTTTGCTGCAAGTGACCAAGTGGAACATCAACCGCTATCAAAACGATCTGATGTTGTTTGAAATGGGCAATATCTTTTACTGGTCCGATAAAAATCGCTCGCAATCCCAAGAGCTGCAAAAACTTTCATTATTAAGAACTGGAAAGACCCCGAACAAGAATTGGTTCCAGCAGCAACGACTAACCAGCTTTTACGACTTAAAAGGGGATGTTTTTTCTCTAATAGAAAAGCTAAAGATAAGAGATATTGAATATCACCAATCTGCTCGAAAATTTCTTGACAACAGATCTATTGATTTGACGCTCAATGGTCGTCTGGTCGGTTACATTGGAGCGCTAACCAGTGACATTTTGCGCCGCATCGACATTGACCAAGAGCTGTTCATCGCTGAATTGGACTGTCAAGTTCTATTCGAAAATTGTGTTTTCGACAAAAAGTTTCAGCCTATCCCAAAGTTCCCAGCAATCAAAAGAGATCTTTCTATTGTTGTTGACGCGCATGTACCACTTAAAGAAATCGAAAACATTATATGGACATTTGGTGGAGAATTTTTAAGATCCGTGCAATTATTTGACCTTTACAAGGGGAAACAAATTCCGGATGATAAGAAAAGCCTGACATTCTCGTTGGCTTTTTATTCGTTGGAAAGAACTTTAATTGAAAAAGAGGCAGACGAGTACTTAAAGCGGATCATTGAAAATCTGAATTCTAAAGTGAATGCTCAATTGCGAGCATAATTCAGGATCTTGCCATGGACCAAACCGAGCTGACAAAACTCGAGCAAAATGTAAAACGGGCAATTGAGTTGATTCAAAAGCTTGTGCAAGAGAATCAAAGACTGATTCAAGAGAACCGCAATCTTAGTATCCGCATTCAGGAAAAAGATCAGATTATCAACGAAATCAAAAATCAAAACAATAACAGCAAAGATTATTACCAGCTTATTTCTCATTATAAAGAAAAAGAGAGCAGAATTAGACAAAAAATCCAACAAATACTGGAGAAATTAGAGACAATTCGATAGCGTCTTTATCTGAAAGAACATCGATGATCTTAGCAGCAGCGCTTTAAACAAATGGATAACTTTAACATGATCGTTAATCAAGCCAAATGAGTGAAGAATATAACATAATCAAAGTCAACATTTACGGAACTGAATATCCCATCAAGGGAACAACGGATGTTGAATACATCAAAAAAGTAGCTCAATATGTTGACAGCAAGATGAGGGAAGTCAACAAAAATATCTCGATTGACTCTTCCTTAAAAGTATCAATATTAGCTGCCTTAAATATTACTGATGAATTATTTAAGGAACGAGAGAAGTCGGCCACTTCCGTTTCCGAAACTGAATTTGATCAGCGAATTAAGAAATTGAATGCTGATTTGGATGAATGTTTTAAGAGCATCTCAAATTGAATTCAAAAATTCAGGCTTGATTACCCTGTTTTCAGTAATTTTGTAATGTTTTGCCGCTGGATCATCGTTTCATCGTATTAACGAATTGATCGTTTTTCTCAAGCGCGCTTTAAGGAGTCTTTACAAAATTATCGAACAGGGTTTTTTGTTGATTAAGATTGTCTCACATGCTTAAATTTCTATGTCATGAGAAGGAAAAGTTCGGTTATCATTCTTTGCTGAAGAGAAACGAAAAAGTGATCTTTTTAATTCTAAACAGTATGATTCGAATGTTGTGATGGTTGTCAAATTTTATAAATAGGAAAATTGGAGGTATAATGGAAATATATTGGGTAATAGCTTCGATCGCAATTGCTATTCTGGCATTCGTGGCTGGATGGCTGTCGAATAAAAAAATTGGCCAGACCAAAATCGCCAATGCAGAAAAACTCGCAGAGAAAATCATTAAAGAGGCAGAAAATACAGCCAATACTCTTAAAAAAGAAAAATTATTGGAAGTGAAGGATGAGTGGCTAAAGCTCAAGCAAAATTTTGAAAATGAGACGAAAGCGCGGAGAAATGAGTTAGCCAAGCTTGAAAAGCAACTTGCCAGCCGTGAAATGAACATGGACCGCAAAGTGGATTTACTTACCAATAAAGAGAAGAAACTGGCAAGTCAAGAAAAAGCCTTGGCGGAACGCGAAGGCAAAATAGCAAAACTTGAAGCTGAATTAGAAAGGCTTATTAAAGAACAAAATGAGAAATTAGAGAAGATATCTGGCATTTCGAATGAAGAAGCTAAAAAAATTTTGATGGAAAATCTAATAAGCAAGGCGAAACAGGAAGCAGCACAAATCATTAAAGATATAAAGGACCAAGCTCGCCAGAACGCTACGAAGGAAGCGAAAGAAATTATTATTCAGGCAATTCAAAGGACCGCTGCTGATCATTCGGTGGAAACAACCGTTTCTGTTGTTAATCTCCCGAATGATGAAATGAAAGGACGGATCATTGGCCGAGAAGGAAGAAATATTCGATCTTTTGAAACCGCCACAGGCATTGAAGTCATTGTCGATGACACACCTGAAGCAGTGATTTTGTCAGGATTCGATCCATTGCGGAGAGAAATTGCCAGGTTATCGCTCGAAAAACTGATTGCCGATGGTAGAATTCATCCTGCAAGAATTGAAGAGGTTGTTGAAAAAACAAAAAAGGAGATGGAAGGGAGGATCGTTGAGATAGGGGAGCAGGCACTTTTAGAATGCGGCGTTCATAATGTTCATCCTGAATTGGTAAAACTATTAGGTAAGCTAAATTATAGAACCAGCTATGGTCAAAATGTACTTCAGCACTCAAAAGAGGTTTCATTTCTGGCCGGATTAATGGCGGCTGATCTTGGTCTCGATTCATCCTTAGCAAAACGAGCTGGGTTACTTCATGATATTGGCAAAGCAATTGATAAAACAACAGAAGGAACTCACACTGAAATTGGTGCCGAAACGGCAAAAAAATATAAAGAACATCCGGTCGTTATAAACGCAATCGCTTGTCACCATGAAGATGTTGAGCCAATTTCTCCGATTAGCATCTTAGTCCAGGCGGCTGATGCGATCTCTGGCTCCCGACCGGGCGCACGAAGAGAAACTTTAGAAGGATACGTTAAGAGATTACAAAAATTGGAGCAATTAGCGGAATCCTTCAATGGAGTTGTCAAAACTTATGCGATTCAAGCTGGGAGAGAAGTAAGAGTTATTGTTGAGCATGAGCAGATAGATGATGCCATGGCAGACCAGCTCGCATCAGACATCGCCAATAAAATCCAGGCAGAAATGGAGTATCCTGGACAGATTAAAGTTACTGTAATCCGAGAATATCGCTCCATTAATTATGCGAAATAGAGCTTTTTAATTTTTTATTTGACTTTAAAAAATATTTTTTTATATTATGAATCAATTATCGAACAAGAAAAATATAAAGATTTTATTCATTGCTGATATCATTGGAAACCCGGGCCTGACAATCATCAAAAGTGCTGTTAAGATTTTAAGAGAGCGATATGAAATCGATTTTTGTATTGCAAATGGGGAGAATGGAGCTTCAGGCAAAGGTTTGACGGAGAGCATCGCGCAACAATATTTTCTCAATGGTATTGATGTTATCACAACAGGAAATCATATTTTTGAACGATATGGTTTTCAAAAGTTGTTAAATTCAAACCAGCATAGAATATTGCGTCCGCTGAATTATCCGTTTGGTACCATTGGAAAAGGTTCTTTGATTGCTCAAATCTCGAACGGAATAAAGATTGGGGTGATTAATATTCAAGGTCGTACCTTTATGTTTTCGATCGATTGTCCATTTCGAACCGTACGAGAGGAAATTAATAAGATCAGACAAATTACCCCTATTATAATAGTAGATTTCCATGCCGAAGCTACAGCTGAAAAGAAAGCAATGGGTTGGTACCTCGATGGCAAGGTCAGTGCTGTTATTGGTACACATACCCACGTCCAAACTTCGGATGAGGCAATTCTAACGAATGGTACCGCATACATCACCGATGTCGGCATGACTGGTCCTTATGATTCCGTTATTGGCATGAAAAAAGATATTGCCATCAAAAGATTTATCCAGCAGCTACCAGAACGATATCAGCCTGCAGAATCAGATCTAAGATTTGCTGGAGTTATTTTAACAATAAATACAAGTAGTGGAAAAGCAGAGAATATTGAGCGTATTTTTTTCCCATTAAGTCAATTAGAAAATATAAGATCCAATAAATGAGCGCTGAAATCATAAATGGCAAGCGAATTGCAGAACAAATTAAGCAGGAGCTTAAAAGCGAATTGGCTTTTCTCATGGACAAAGGTATTATTCCTGGCCTTGCAACCATACTTGTTGGGGACAATCCAGCTTCAGAAACCTACGTCCAAATGAAACAGAAGATGTGCCACGAATTAGGAATAATTACTAAAAGTTATAAATTGCCATCGGATACGAAAGAATCAGAATTGTTGCAACTAATAAACAGACTAAAATTAGACGACGAAATCCATGGTATTTTAGTACAATTACCATTACCAAAAGAAATTGACGAACGAAAGATCATCAATTCTATTCCAGAAGATAAAGATGTGGACGGCTTTCATCCATTAAATTGGGGAAAAATGCTAAAAGGGGAGGATGCATTTGTTCCATGTACGCCAGCAGGAATTCAAGAGCTCCTCATTAGATCGGGCTTTAGCCCCGATGGTAAGCATGTGGTTATTCTTGGAAGAAGCCAAATCGTTGGCTTGCCTTTGGCCAATTTGCTGGTGAAAAAAGCAACTGGTTCAAATGCCACTGTTACAATTTGCCACAGCTCTACAAAAAATATTAGCAGTTTTACGCGGCAAGCAGATATTCTTATTGCTGCTATTGGTCGGGCGAATTTTGTCACTGCTGATATGGTTACAGAGAAAACGGTCGTCATTGATGTGGGAGTCAATAGAATTGAAGCACCCGAGACAAGCAAGGGCTACAAAATAGTTGGTGACGTCGATTTTGATCAAGTTTCGAAAATTGTTCGGGCTATCACTCCTGTTCCTGGCGGCGTTGGTCCGATGACAATCATTATGCTAATGAAAAATACAATTACTTCCGCCAAAAAAAAATTATGTTCGTAATAAAAATAAGAAAAAGGTCTTAAAAATATCGCAAATATTTCAAGCGCCAGTAGCTCAATAGGATAGAGCGTTGGCCTCCGGAGCCAAAGGTTGTGGGTTCGATTCCCGCCTGGCGCACAAAGCCAATTCATCAAGAGCAATGATGATGACGAACAAAGATCAAAATGAAAAGAAATATGACAGCAGAGAAAAGGCTGATGCGGCCATAAGCTACATTCCTTTCTTATGCTTTGTATCATTTTTTAAAACTGGATTAACAGATTTTGCCAAACGACATGCCAAGCAAGGAATGGTTTTATTATTTATTGAGATTGTGGCTTTAATTTTTTTGATTGATATCATCAGCAAAATATTTTGGATGCTAATTTTAATCACATGCTTTGTCATTTCTCTTGTTGGAATTTCAAGATCACTTTCAGGAAAAGAAATGAAAATACCTGTTGTGGGATATATTTTTGATAAATATGAGATATAGAGTGGTTCTTCATTCGACTTAACCTGAATTGCAATAATGGAAAATAGACAATTTCAAAAAACCATTTGTGTAACATTAAATTTGAATGATATTAATGGGGAGATTGAGGAATTATTTGTCGCAGAAAATGAAACCAATAAAAGAGCTATCCTAAAAAGGATTTTATCGCTTCCAGAACACTTCAATGATAAAATTGATTATAAAATCCTCAATGATAAGATTCAAATAATTCATTACTTACCTTCCGCAAATTATCAAGCTGAAGCACTTCATAAAAACGCTATTTTGCTAGCTCGAAATGGGGATTTAAATAAAGCAATCGAGTTATGGAGCAAAGCCATTGAAATAAATCCCAATGACCCAGAATATTTTTTTAATTTAGGAGTCGCTTACTTTGAACTCAAGAAATATTTAGAGGCCATA